>Ga0156746_106_pt1 | contig 5665 bp, 7 predicted proteins | sample RifOxyD1_FD_112075 | JGI IMG/M metagenome (GOLD analysis project Ga0156746, IMG submission 112075) | Candidatus Lambdaproteobacteria bacterium RIFOXYD1_FULL_56_27 | reverse complement strand
TCATCCCGGTTTTGATCCGGCCTACCTCTCTGAGCTGGAGCAAGAGACGACTCTGCGCTTCCTGGAGTCAGAAGCGTTGGAGCTCCAGGTCTCCGAGCTTCAAAGGGACAACCAAGTCCTGGTCGAGGCCATCAACAAGAAGTCCAGCGCCGACCCCCAGGCCATGTACGAGTCGGTGAAGTCCGCCTTTGGTGAATCCCCCTTTGTGGTTCCAGATGACACCCTGCGAATCATGGCCCAGGGGGCGAAGTCCAAGGAGGATGTGGTCCAGCTCTATGAGAGCTTCCAGCAGTACGCCGGGGTGGACCTGATGATGCTCGGGAAAAAGCGGGAGCCTGCCTTCATCACTGGGGCGGCAGTCCAAGGGGCCAAGGAGGTCAAGCCTAAGGCGAATGACGAGATGAACCTGGAGTTTTTCACCAAGGGGGTGCTGCTTTAATGTCCCCCCAGGTCCTCAGCCAGGAAGAGGTGGATTCCCTGCTTCGGGGCATCGCCGGTGGCGATGAGGACGAGGATTGGACTGTTGATCTGGATGAGCCAGAGCCAGCCATCCCCAAAACCATTGGAAAAGCCTTCCAGGGGCAATCGCCAGAGAGGCTAACCCCCGATGGCCAAGGAGGGAAGACCGGCGACTTTGACGCTTTGGGGAACCAACTCAAGGGTGAGGACTGGGTGTTCTGGTTCTGGGTGGTCTGGCCGGGTGGGAAGATCACCCTGAACAAGATCCTCAAAGCGGGCCTGGGGGAGCTGGGCCGGTACTTTTACCCCACCACCTGTTCGCTCAAGATGGATCGGCCAGTCCTGGCGATTTTTAAGCCCCTCCCCCTTCCTCCAGACCAAAAGGCTGAACCAGCAACCTGCCCCACCTGCGGGCGACCTGCACTGGTGTAGTAGTCCAGGAGCCCTTGACTGCCGCCGGTAGCCAAGTCTGAGAGGGCAGGCTTTCTACCTGGGTTGCGATTTCAGATTGGCTATGATAGCGTGAACGGAGAACCTGAGGTCCAGTCATGATAATCCTCCCACTAGAAGAATACGAACAGCTCCAAGAGGAGTTTGACAGCATTGTCCCCCCTGGGACTGTTTTGGCGATCCAGAACGATCAGCAAAGACTAGCGTTGGCGGGGGTGTTGAAAAAGTGCGAAAATGCGCTTGAGAAGTTGACAGCGCACCAGGAGTGCAATCCGTGGATTTCTTTTTTGACCGGCATGATTTATCAATTACTTGGTCAAGAAAGTCGGGCAGCGGCTCTTTTTGAGATAGCCTTGAAGGACCCAATGAGTCCAAGCCGACTACGATCTGGGAGCTTAATAAATCTGCTGAAAGCTCGATCCAGCCCCAAGGATGCAGGGCTAGCTGGGGTGCTGCTTAAAAAAAGCCAGGGTCTCTTCTCGTTAGAACTGAATGTTCTTGCTAGTTTGTCAAGCGCTGTCGTTTCAGGGCTTGATCCTCAAGGGGTTCTTGCCCTCTTTAGGCCGGAAGAGATCACACCACAGGAGGTCGGGTACCTATTTATCCAAACACTCAAAGGGGCTGGAGAGGGCCAGCTCAATTGTTCAATCCCGGAGACGGTCAAAAAGACGGCGAAACGGCTACTCCGGGAGGGCATGGAGCACAAGATACTGGAATGGGATGCTCGGTCGGCGTTGTTGTTTCTCATCTGGGTACTGGGCCTTATGATGGTTTCGCCCCAGAACGATGAGGAAGGTATTATCGCTGCGTTGGTGGCCTTGCCATGTATGCCCGAGTATGCGTCAATCTTTGGAATCGAGGATATTCAAGGTTCTGCTGAACTGATTGCGGAACTTGGGAGATGAGCCTTGGCACCTCATTCCGCCCATTACGACTGGTTTTGCAAGGGTCTGGAGGATTCGCTCCGAACCGAGCTTAGAACTTTGGAGCTGGGTATTCGCAAAGGAGAGCGACCTTCTGGGTCTGAAGTCAAACGGATTCTCGAGGGAGGGACGGTTTATGTCGTAGCCCTGACCCCCTTCAGGGGATTAATGATGTTCTGTCAGATGAAACCATTTGTAGGTCCTAAATTCCTTGGCCCCTATGTGTTCCAAAATGGGGACTGGGTAGAGGATTACCAAGCACTGGAAAAGCTCAAATCCCCAGGGCTGAACGACCTCCTTTAGGTGCACCCTAAAGGAGTTTCGTTTGTGTGCCCCCGGTTGGCCTTACAGATGCCCCAACTTTTAAATCCCCAGCACCGTCCCGATCTGGGCCAACGGTGCCCCGCCGAACAGCCCAAACACCGCTCCAAACTTCGAGGTCTGCCATTGCGGGGGCATTTGAACCGCATCGATCAGGTCGGCCCGGATGGCGGTTATCCCGTTGGGAGCCGGTGGCCAATACCGATACCAAATCCCGTTGTTGTTGAGGGTCAAAGCCAGCTTGTCGATGGCCGCTTGCCAAATCGAGGCCAGGGAACTGAGTTCGGCCTGTTGTTCGTCAATGAAGGCGATCAGAGCGTCCAAGGCATCCCCGGCGTTCTTGGCTGTTTGCTTGATCCCCTGGATGGCTCCGATAGCTTCATTCAGGGCCAAGCTCAGCTCCGGGAAGAGCTGGGCCTGGGTGATCCCGAAGAAGTCAATCTCCCCGGTCTCCCCAAAAACAGGCTTGCCCGGCTCTCTGGCTAGGATTGCCTCAATCTTGAGTTTGAGGTCGGTCAGCTTCTTGAAATTGAAGAAGGCCCCCAGGTCTCCCAGGGCTGCCCCAAAGCTGGCCCCCTCTGCAACTGAGACCACAAAAACCAGCGCCCCGTAGTCTCCAGTCCCCTGGGGTCGGGCTAGGTCCGCCGGATCATCAAAGGCCCGGTGGAGGTAGGCCAAGTTCTCGAAGGCAGATAGCTTCAAAAGCCCGGTGGACGGGTCGTAGGCCGGATAGACTCCCTGAGCGTAGGGATGACAGAGAATCCCCGAGACTCCCCCACTTTTGAGGGCTTCCAGCTCTGCGATCAGGGCATCACAGGCGGCGACCAGGGCCATGTAGGCTGGTGATCCGGGGCCAGCCAGGGCCTTCGCAATGAGGGCATTGGCCTTCGCTAGGTTTAGATTGCATCAAGGCTGGTCTTGAGGTTGGTGATTGCGGTCTTGATCGGAGTCAGGTCCGCCCCCGTCAGGGCGACAGTTTGCCAAGTCATGTCTTAGTTCCTCCAAGTGGTTTGAAACATCCTCCAAGAGACCGGCGATCCGCCTGAGACTCTGGTTGGTTAAAGGGCGGTCTGAGGTTTGCTTCCAAGTCATGTGAAGTTCCCAGTCGCTGCCCCGCCGGTCAGAGGGCCAGCCGGGGAATTGGTCACGGTGCCGCTGAAGGTGATCCCGCTCAGCCAATTTTGTAAGGCATTGTCAATCACCGTAGCCACGGCATCGGCTTTGGTCGCCGGTGAGCTGGGGGCTGATCCAATCTCCGAATAGACCGCTAAAAGCAACGGGGCCATTTCGGTTTTTAGGGTGGAGACTGGTAAAGTGACCGCCGATAAAACTCCGTCATGGGTATTCCCTGAGGCGATAGCCAGCGGGAAGGTTGCCGAAGAGAAGTAGGCTTCAATGGCCAGTGAGTAGGCCTGCGCTTCGTCCTGGGCAAACCCATAGGCGGAACCAGCGCCGCCGACAAAGAGGGTGAGGTACTTGGCCTGAAGGTCGGTGATCAAGGCCGCTAAGTTAAATACCCCAAGAGTTGAGTCGGTCCCTGTATAGGGCGATGGGACAGAAGTGGTGCCTGTAATCGAAAGCAAGACCTGGGAGGCGGAAAAGACAGAATGAAAGGCGGCCCCAATCTGCGTTGCCATGTAGGCCGCCCGATCCTGAAGCAACATCCCTGGGGCTGCCCAGGAGGTTTTGAACGCTTGTGACAAGGCGTTTTTTGCACTAACCAAGGGACCTCATTTCAAAAGCAGGGCCAGCTTCACCCGTAAGGCGGTTGCATCGAGCAAGACCTGGGCAAAGTCGATAGAGTTGATTGGGGTAGAACTTGGCCCCACCCCGGTCCCGACCGTCATCGACAAAGCGGCATTGGCCAGGGATTCGGCCAATGCGATCACCTCCCCTGTGATCGATTTGAGGTTTTGAGTGGAATTTTTGATCTCGACCAAGCCGGTTGCGTCCAGGGTGATGGAGCCTAAGTTGTTCTTGGCCTCAATCGCCCCAAAGGTGGTGATCCCCAAGCTGGCCACCGGAACCCCGGCGGCATCACAGGCTACCTTCCAAAACTCCAAAGCGGACTCGGTGGGGTCCGTGGTCACATTGACCTTGAGAGACCCAACGGCCTTGTGTTCTTGGGTCTTCTGGGAGGCAATCAACAGGCTTCCCACTGAGGTGATCTGGACGGTCCCGCCCAAGATCCCCAACAGCCCCTTGGCTTTCACAGACAGCCCCCCGGCAGAGTCCAGGGTCAGGGTCTTGGCCTTGTAGGTCAGTTCCGGGGCTTCCAAAAGTAGCTTTTCACCCAAAGCAAAGACCAGCTCCCCGGCCCTCAAGGTCAGCTTTTGCCCGGCCCGGATGAAGAGGTTTTGGGAGGTTTGCAGGTCGATGTTTCCGCCCCTGGACAGTTCCCAACTGGCCCCGGTCTTACGGTGGGTGAGGGTCAGCCGTCCGTCAGTAATCTGAAAAGTGATCCCGGCCAGGGTCAGGGCCGGGGTGTTGTAGGGGGTCGGCTGGGGCGGATCGTAGCCCTCGGCCTGGGTCGGGCGGTTGTGGAGCCCGTCCAAACTCCCCGGCCCCCCGGTTGCGTCATGGGGTGCGTCCAGCAACCCGCTTGGCGCATGGGTCAGAGACCCGACCACATGGGGGAAGCGGGAGTCTCCCCCGCCCCGAAACTCCACCTCCACAAAGTCGCCCACCAACAAGGGGAGGAAGGCCCCCTCATTAAAGCGCATCCCAGGCGGGCGGCGCACGGTTGCCCAGGGGGCCTTTTTGTGTTCCGGGAGAACCCCTGGGACCCGCACCTTGACCCGGCCCCACCCCTTGGGGTCGTTCACCGCATAGACAAAGCCGTCATAGGTGCCTAGAAACTGTTTTTCCGGGGGGATCGTCATGCCAAAAGCTCCAAAGCGGTGGCCCTGCAAAAGTAGTTCTGCTTCAGCTCATAGTGGGCCACCTGTCCGATGATCACCTGGGATGGAAGGCTTTCGTCCAGTGGTCGCCCCCCCAGGTAGAGGTTGTGCCAGATCAACTTGGCAGTGACCCCAGGCCGGACTGCCCCAGATCCATCCAGGGCCAAGTCAGCCACCGGGGCGGCAGCGGTCCCCAGAGCGTCCAAGGTCCTGAAGTTGGGGTGCTGAGTTGCCACTTGGGGAGCCCCCAGCTCGCCCTGGCCCACCAGGAAGCCCTTCTCAATGTCGTAGCCAAGGTACTGCCTTGCGGCCAAGGCCTTGAGTAGTGTGCTTCGGCGGATCGGTCTGGCCTCGATGATCTTTAAGCCACCTTGGGTTGGCCTCAAGCTGTCCCGCTCAGCCACAAAGGCAGGGGCCTGGGCCAAGACAGTGGTGCGCCGTTTGAAGTGCAGGACCCCCCGGCTGTACCAGCAGAAAGAGGCAAGCTCTTTGGCCATCTGGCGGACCATGTTGACCGTCCGGCTGTTGACGCTGTGGTAATCATTGATCAGGGGGTAAGTATCCAGGTCCAGCTTCACCCCCGGCATTACCTTGGAGAGGATCACCCCCACC
>Ga0156746_124_pt1 | contig 10992 bp, 5 predicted proteins | sample RifOxyD1_FD_112075 | JGI IMG/M metagenome (GOLD analysis project Ga0156746, IMG submission 112075) | Candidatus Lambdaproteobacteria bacterium RIFOXYD1_FULL_56_27 | reverse complement strand
GCGGTCCAAGGCATTGGCGAACCCTTCCTTTTCTTTGGCCCCAAAGGGCTTGGGACCGGCGGTGTTGATCTGGGCTTCCCGCAGGTCGGCGGCGAAGTCCCGCATCGCCAGCCGCTCCCTGATGTTGGACTCGGTAAACTCCTTGCCCCGGTGGTCAATCGCCAAGGCCCTTTTGGCCAGCACCTGGGAGGCCAAGGGGATGTCCCCTGTGACCACCAAATCCCCCGGTAAACAATGCTCGACGATATAGGCATCCGCCTTGTCCGGCCCCGACTCGACCACCACCGCCTCGATCCACAAGATCCTGGGGGTTTCCATCCCCTTGTTGGCCACCAGGACGGTCCGCACCTTTCTTTTGACGATGGCCCGAAAGATCAATTCCTTGACCGCCCGTGGGCAGGCATCTCCATCAATGTAAAGCACAAAGGGGGCAAGGTCTGCCATGGATTCCAACCAATCGTTTTTTTAAAAGCCGACCACCGGCAAGGGTTACCTGGGCAACAACAAGGGCCGGAGCAGGGCCAAGAGGTTAGACTTGGAGAGAGGTTTGTTGATGTACCCGTCAAAAAGTTCCTCTTCGGTCACCTCCTCCAACTCCCGTTTGGAATAAGATGACAGCACCAGCACCCAGGGTCCGGGGGCCAGGGTCCGGCGGATCTCTCGGGTCGCCTCGACCCCGTTGAGAAGGGGCAGGTCGATGTCCATCAAAACCAAGTCGCAGTCTTGGGCCAGGGCGACCGCTTCGGTCCCGGTTTCAGCGATCTTAAAATGCAGGCCCAGCTCCTTGAGCACTTGGCCGGTGGTTTCCTGGTGCAGGTGGCTGTCTTCGGCCACCAAAACTTTGAGCCCCGCCAGTTTGGTCTTGAACTCCCGGTCCTCTTGTACCGACCCTTGGCACAGCTCCGAGGCCTCGCCCTTGGGCAGGGTGAACCAGAATCTGGTCCCTTGGCCCACCTTGGATTCCACCCCGATCTGCCCCCCGTTTTTGGCCACAAACTCGGCGCACAGGATCAGCCCCAACCCGGAGCCGCTTTCGCTGTGGGTCCCCAGGCTGGAATTCACCTTTTCCCCCAGCTTGAACAGCTTGCCCAACGTCTCTTCTGAAATCCCCACCCCGGTATCCTTGATGTTCACCTGCCAAAACTCTCCTAGCTCCTCCACCGATACCTCGATTCTGCCCCCCGGCTCGGTGAACTTGATTGAGTTGCTCAAAAGATTGCGCAGCACCAGGGTAACCAAGGCCGCATCTGCCGACACCACTTGGTCGAGCGGCTCCAGCTTGGCCAGCTGGATGTTTTTTTGTTTTGCCGCCCCTCCCAGGAGTCCAAAACAATCCTCCAGCGGTTGGGACAAACGGAAGTGGGTTTTGTGGAATTCAATCTCTTGGGATTGGCTTTGGGCCCAATTGAGCAGGTCGTCCAGGAGTTGTCTTGTCTTGATGGTGGTCTCTTGGATGGTCTGGTACAGCTCGTCGTCCAAGTCCGAAGGTTGGGTGAGGATCTCGTTGAACACCACCGCCAAACTGCCGATGGGGGCTCGCAGGTCGTGGCTGATGATCGAAAAAAACTTGTCTTTGGTTTCGTTGGCCAGCTCCAGCGCCTTGGTCCGCTCCCGCACCTTTCGTTCCAGCTCGGAAGTGTTGGCTTCGATGGTCCGGGCCATCTTGGCGAAACCTTCAGTGAGCCTGCCGATCTCGTCGTCTTGTCGGTCCAAGGAAGTAAAACTGTAGTCCCCCTGGGCCACTTGCCCCACCGCCACTTCCAGCTTGGCCAACCGGTCGAGGATCAGCCCTTTGATCATCATAAAGGACAGCGCCAACAACAAAAGCATGGTCAAAACCAACAGGCCCGCCGCAGGAAGAAAAATCTTGGCATCCGCCCAGATCCCCATTTGCAACAAGGATACATTGTACCAGCCGATCTCGGGGATATAGGCCATGCCAACCAAATATTCCTTTTGGTCCATCTCCAGCACCATCACCGCCACCTCTTGGGGGCTTTGTTGCAGCCGGTCCATCTGGCGGCGGAGTTCTTGTTTGTGTTTGTCGCTGTCTAACCGGTCAAACAGAGACTTGTGTTTTCCATGCCCTCTGCCGATGCTGTTATAATCGATCCAATCCGGGTCCTTGTGGGCTTGGATGGAGCCTTCGGTGTTGATAAAAAAGTTGCTGATCCCCTGTTCGGAATCGTTGATCACCTGACGGATAAAATGACCCAGGTCAAAGCCGGTCCCCACCACGCCCTTGGGGACCCCTTGGACCCAAATCAGGCAATTGATCCAAACCTTGGTGGTTTTTAGGACCTCATTGGGCTCAACATTTAAGGTACAGGTCTTGGGCTGTTCTAGGGTGTTATAGAACCAGCGGTCCGCAGGTTTTTGGGGGTCTAGGCGGTAACGAGGTTGGTCTGAATTAACGGAGCTGACATCACTAAAGTAGTAAACCTGTGAATCCATCAAGGCTAGAAAATAGCTTTTATCCACAGTTTGTTGGCGAAACTTTTCTAAAGCCGACAAGCCCTTAGCCTTGGCAGCGCCGTTTTGCTCGTTAGCCGCCCATGTGGTAATAGCCTCTGATTTCGCCAGCTTTTGGGTTAGCTCCAACTCTTGCAGGATCGGGTGGATGCTCCTTTCCTTGTCGTAAAGCACCTGCTTCTTGCCGAAACCTGTGCCCAATTGCAACTGGATCGACCGGAGCAGCACCGTCCCGGTCCCCAAGGCAACGGCCAGCGTAAAGGTAAAGCCCAAAAAGAGCAGGGCCAAAAATTTGCCTTGCAACCGCTTCAACATCGTGAAAAACCAACCCAAAAAACGCCCCTCCAGGCCCCGGAATGTCAAGTCCTTGAGCGGTTCAACCTACACCAACCCCCTGGGTTTGTCAAAGTCTGCAAGCTTTGGGGGAGAGTGCCGTTTTCAGAAGGCAGGCCCCCCCCAAAAAAAAGCCGGGGCTTTGGTCGAGAAATGAAATGAAATGGAAAGGAGAGGTTTTGGCTTTCACAAACCTAAGGACCTCCGCCCGTTGGGCCGGTCAAAAGGGCTTGGGCAAAAAGAACTGCATCCCTCCCTCGGATCAGTCCCACAGGTCATTTTAAAAAACCACCGCCCCACATATAGGCTCGCCAAGTGCTTGTTCCACTGTTTGTTGTTTGAAGGAATTCGTTGCCATCACCCCTCTTTCCCAGCCTCAACGCCCCCCGCCTCATAGCCCTTGAGGCTGGCCAGCAGCAGTTCCGCAAACCCAAAAATCTCTTCCAACTTCTCGATATCGTGCCAGACATCCTTCCTTGAGACATCGAGGGTTCCAAACCGTTTTCCCTTTTCGTTCGCCTTAAATCGACAGAGGGGCTTGCGGTTGTTGTCATCCAGCAACACCGAAAAATAACTTTGGGCATCCCGATAGGCGATCCGAGCAGGGTCCACCGCTTGGCGCAAAATCGCTCGAACGATTTGGAATACCTCCAGTTCCTCCAAGGTGGTTTCCAAAGCGGCACTGGCGGCGACCGGTGCCGGGGCATCCGTTGGGGCCGGAGCTGAAACGGGTTTGTTGAGCCGCAACCTCTCCCTGATCTGGTCATCCACGAACTGCAACAGGGCTTGGCTGACAATCTTTCCAAACTGGTCCCTTCTGGTCTGGGTCATCCTTCCGTTGTGAACCTTACCAGCGAGGAATTTTACGAAATCCTCATCTGCGGCCTTTGTCTGATTTTCAAAAATCGCCTTGATCTCTCGGGTGTACTTGAGTTCTACCGCCGCCGAAACCACCACCTCGGCGTTGAATTGGTCCTTACAAAACCGCTCCAATTCGGCGGGTACCGCTTCGGGAAGGTCGAGGAAACTAAACTCGAAGAAGGGCCGCTGGTCCATCTTGTTGGTTTCTTCGAGATCCGAATAAAACTTGTACTGAACCCCGTTGGTCAGGATCGCCACCGGAGTCTTCCTGGCGGCGAAGTAGCGGTAAAGCTGGGAAGCGTGTTCCACCGTCAACTCGGCGGCGGAGGCCTTGCACTCAATCAGGATGATGGGCTCCCCGTCCTTGAGGATTGCGTAGTCCACTCGCTCCCCCTTTTTGGTGCCAACATCCTGGGTGTACTCCGGCACCACTTCCGAGGGGTTAAAAACATCGTAGCCCAGAGCGGCCAGGAAAGGCAGGACAAAGGCCTGCTTGGCGGCTTCTTCGGTTTTGGTCTGATCGGCCTGTTTGGCGATCCTGCCCGCAAGGTCCTTGATCTTTTCAGTAAAAGCCATTTTGTTCCTGTTTTTTTGAAGGGTTGAGATGGTGGGTTTGAAGTCTGTTTTCCTTTACCAAACTACCCCCTCTTCCCCCAGCAATTCAATGCACGGCTCGGTCAAAGTCGGTCAAAATTGGGTACAAAACGGATGGGGTAATTTTTTGCTTTTTTTGCTCTCATTGACCCTTAATATACCGGGATCAGGAAAATATTTAAGCAAGGGGAGACAAAAGATTGCCGACTTTCCTGGCGACAAGAAAAGCCAGGGCAGAAGACATGCTGGCGATTGTGTTAGGTGCGGGTCTTGAACAGCTGGGGAGGGGGCAGCGAGGGCGAGATTTCCGATTATATGCCGTTGAATACCAACAAAACTTTACGTTTGCCCTGGCCGAACGAAAATTCGGTTCCAAAGGGGCAGGGGCCGCTGGTACCTGGAGCGGGATTTGAACCCGCACACCCTTACGGATAAGGGATTTTAAGTCCCTTGCGTCTACCTATTCCGCCATCCAGGCCCAGCGCTTGAGCCACTTGTTTAGCTCCTTGGTGGCCAAAAGTAAAGAGCCGCCGGGGACCGGAGTCTCCTTCGGGGGTCTGCCCTCGACCCCCTCGCCCTAAACCGTTTTCCCTGCGTCTTCTAGCGGATGCTACATCTTGGTAGTCCCCTGCCTGACACCGGCAGATTGACGAACCCTTCGGTTGCCGATAGACTGCACAAGCTTTTTTTGAGGCAAAACCCCAACCTACCACGGCCCGTGAACGGCCCTAAGTTGGCGGCAGTTTAAAGCTCAACCAGTTTAACCTCAAACGATTTAACCTCTCTAGCGGTTTGACCATGATTGAAGCCTATCTTGCACACCAGAAAGAACGGGAAGCCTTGGGCGTGCCGCCTCTTCCGCTGGACCCCAAACAAACCGAAGAGGTTTGCGCTTTGTTGGTTGCCCCTCCCAAAGGGAAAGAAGACTTCTTGTTTGACCTGATCGCCAACCGGGTCTCCCCTGGGGTGGACCCGGCGGCCGAAGTAAAAGCCCGGTTTTTGTCTGCCATTGCCAAGGGGGAGAAAAAGTCCCCGTTGATCAGCAAACAAAAGGCAGTGGAGCTTTTGGGTACCATGGTCGGCGGCTATAACATCACTCCTTTGGTGGAGCTGATCGACGACCAGGAACTGGCGGCCGATGCGGCTACCGCCTTGAAGGGATTGATCCTGGTGGCAGGCGGGTTTGACGTGATCAAACAAAAGGCCGAGGCCGGAAACGCCCAGGCCAAAGCGGTCATGGCCTCCTGGGCCAACGCCGAATGGTTCACCAACCGCCCTGAAGTGGCCGCTTCGGTCTCCGGTGTGGTTTACAAGGTGGACGGCGAGATCAACACCGACGACTTCTCTCCGGCCTCCGAAGCCTGGAGCCGCCCGGACATTCCGATGCACGCCAAGTCCATGGGGGTCAACCGCTTCCCCGAGGGGCTCAAGACCATCGAAGCTTGGCGAGCCGCCGGGAAAACCATCTTTTTTGTCGGCGACGTGGTAGGCACCGGGTCTTCCCGGAAGTCTGCGGCCAACAGCGTGCTCTGGCACACTGGCGACGACATCCCCTTTGTCCCCAACAAACGCCGGGGTGGGATCATCCTGGGTGGGGCCATTGCGCCCATCTTTTACAACACTGCCGAAGATTCTGGCTCTCTGCCGGTCCGGTGCGATGTTTCCAAGTTGTCCACCGGTCTGGAAATCACCGTGGACATCAAAAACAATCAGGTCTTAGATGGTAAAGGCTCTGTCTTGGCCAAAGGGGACATCACTCCGGGGTTGCTTGAAGAAGTCCGGGCTGGCGGTCGGGTGAACCTGATCATCGGCAAGGACCTGACCGACAAAGCCCGCAAGGCACTCAAGATGGGTCCCTCGACCCATTTTGTGGTGGAATCGGAAGTGCCCGCCCACAAAGGTGGCTTTTCCTTGGCCCAAAAAATGGTCGGCAAGGCCTGCGACCTTCCGGGGGTTTTGCCCGGCCAGAAGGTTCTGCCCCGGATGACCACCGTTGGGTCCCAGGACACCACCGGCCCGATGACCCGAGACGAGATGATGGAACTCGCCTGCCTGGGCTTCCAGGCGGACTTCGTGTTGCAGTCCTTTTGCCACACCGCCGCCTACCCCAAGGCTGCGGACATCAAAACCCACAAGACCTTGCCCAAGTTTATCACCAGCCGGGGCGGAGTTAGCCTCCGGCCTGGGGACGGGGTGATCCACTCTTGGTTGAACCGGATGTTGCTGCCGGATACGGTTGGCACCGGTGGTGACTCCCACACCCGCTTCCCGATCGGGATCAGTTTCCCGGCCGGTTCAGGTTTGGTGGCCTTCGCCGCCGCCACCGGCACCATGCCCTTGGACATGCCCGAATCGGTGTTGGTCCGCTTCAAAGGGAAGATGCAACCGGGGATTACCCTGCGAGACGTGGTCAACGCCATTCCCTACCAAGCGATCAAACAAGGGTTGATGACGGTAGAAAAGAAAGGCAAGAAAAACGTCTTCAATGGCCGGATCATGGAGATCGAAGGGTTGCCCAACTTGAGCATTGAGCAGGCCTTTGAGTTGACCGATGCCTCTGCCGAACGGAGCGCCGCTGCTTGTGCCATTGCCCTTTCCGAGGCTACGGTCGGTGAGTTCCTGCAAAGCAACGTGGCATTGATGAAGAAGATGATCAAAATGGGGTACCAAGACCCCAAGACCCTGCAAAAGCGGATCAACGAAGCGGAGGCTTGGCTCAAAAAGCCCAGCTTGATGAAGGCCGATGCCGATGCGCCCTACGCAGCGGTCATTGAGATCGACCTCAATACCATCACCGAACCGATCCTCGCTTGCCCCAACGACCCGGACGATGTCAAAACTCTCTCGGAAATCGGTGGGGACAAGGTGGACGAGGTGTTCATCGGTTCTTGTATGACCAACATCGGTCACTTCCGGGCCGCCGCTGAGATGCTCAAGGGCCAAGGCCAGTCCAAGGCGGTGCTTTGGGTCTGCCCACCGACCAGGATGGACCAGGAACAGTTGATTGCAGAAGGGTATTACTCCCATTTCGGGGCCGCAGGGGCTCGGATGGAAGTGCCGGGTTGTTCCCTTTGTATGGGCAACCAAGCGAGGGTAAAGGACAAGGCCACGGTGGTCTCGACTTCCACCAGGAACTTTGACAACCGTATGGGCAAAGACGCTCGGGTGTATCTGGCCAGCGCCGAACTGAGCGCCATGTGCGCCCTGTTGGGACGGTTGCCCACCAAAGAAGAGTACCTGGAGCTTTACAACAAAAACTTGGCCGGGAAGGAGAGCAAACTTTATGTTTACCTCGACTTCTCCAAGCTCGAAGAATACGCTTAAAAAACCCAAGACCTCCAAGAAAGGGGGAACCTCCGGGTTCCCCCTTTCTTTTTCACCAAAATTCCTTTGACCCATGAACCTACACCGCCTTGAAGTGGGCCTCAAGCCCCACCTGGAAGACCCCATCGGCAACAAAGTAGCCCAAAAATTCAAGACCCAGGGCTTCGCAGTTGAGGCCATTCGAGTGGTGGAGGTGTATCTGATCGAGTCCAACCAAATCAAGGACAAAGCGGCGCTCAACCAGCTCAACCAAAAACTTTTTTTGGACCCGGTGCTGCACCAGCTCGAGCCTTCCAGCCTGTTTGGTGACCGGTTGGACTTTGACTGGATGGTGGAAGTGAGCTTCAAGCCGGGCGTGACCGACAATGCCGGGAAGGTGGCCAAAGAAAACCTGGAACTGCTGCTGCCCAAGCCTTTTGGCCCTGGAGAAGGAGTGGCCAGTGCGCTGGCTTACCTGATCCAAGGGAAACTCTCCTTGGCGCAAGTGGAGCAAGCATCCGAGAAGATTTTGCTCAACAATCTGATCCAAAAAAAGATCGTCATCTCCAAAGCCGACTGGCCCCAAGAAAAGGCCAAACTCCACTACTTCCCGACCCCCAAAGTGGACGGGCTGGTGCAGGTTGAGCGGTTGGACTGTGGTTCGGTGGAAAAGGTGATGTTGCACTCCACCGAGCGGCTGTTGGCCCTTTCCCAGGCCGAAGCGGAAGTGATCACCGCCTATTACCAAGACCCCAAAGTTCTGGCCCACCGGGCGGAGATCGACCTAGGCCCGGTGCCGACCGATGTGGAACTGGAATGTATTGCCCAAACCTGGAGCGAACATTGTAAGCACAAGATTTTTAACGCTCAAGTTTCCTACCAAAACGAAAAAGGGGGGACCGAAGAGATTCGTTCCCTGTACAAAACCTACATCCAAGGTTCCACCAAAAAAATCCGCCAAAACCTTGGCTCCAAGGACTGGCTTTTGTCGGTGTTTAAGGACAATGCCGGGGTGGTTCGGTTTGACCCAGACTATTCCCTGGCCTTTAAGGTGGAAACCCACAACAGCCCTTCGGCCTTGGACCCCTTCGGCGGGGCCTTGACCGGGATTGTGGGAGTCAACCGGGACTCCTTTGGCACTGGCATGGGAGCCAAGCTGATCGCCAATACCGATGTCTTTTGTTTTGGCCCCTTGGACTACAACAAACCTTTGCCCAAAAAGTTGATGCACCCTACCCGCATCTTTGAGGGGGTCCGCAAAGGGGTGGAACATGGCGGGAACCAGTCAGGGATTCCCACCGTCAACGGAGCAATTTGTTTTGACGAGGGGTTTGTGGGCAAGCCGCTGGTCTTTTGTGGCACCCTTTCGGTGATGCCAGCCAAACACTTCGGGCGGCCTTCAGAAGAGAAGCAGGCCCATCCGGGGGACCACATCCTGATGGTCGGTGGCCGGATCGGCAAGGACGGAATCCACGGGGCGACCTTCTCCAGTCTGGCGCTGGACGAATCCAGCCCGGTTTCGGCGGTCCAAATCGGGGACCCGATCACCCAACGGCGGATGTTTGACTTCCTCTGGGCGGCCAAGGAAGAGGACCTGTTCACTTGCATCACCGACAACGGGGCCGGGGGGCTTTCCAGTTCGGTGGGCGAAATGGCCGAAGGGCCGGGCGGCGCAAAGCTGTACCTGGACAGGGCTCCGCTCAAATACGCTGGGTTGCAGCCCTGGGAGATCTTTGTTTCTGAGGCCCAAGAGCGCATGACCCTCTCGGTGCCGCCCCAAAAAGTGGCCAGGTTTTTGGCGCTGTCCCAAGAAATGTTGGTTGAATCCACCGACCTGGGGGAGTTCACCGATTCCGGCTACCTGGACCTGTTCTACCAAGGCAAGCCGGTAGCCAGCCTACAAATGGCTTTCCTCCACGACGGCCTTCCCCCCATGTCCATCCCCGCCCAATGGACCCCGCCGGCCCAAGTTCCGGTGGCCTTTGAGGTCCAGGAACTGGGCCAGATGGTCCGGCAGATCCTGGCTCGGCCCAATGTCTGCTCCAAAGAACGGGTGATCCGCCAGTATGACCACGAGGTGGGCGGCGGCTCGGTGATCAAGCCCTTGGGCGGCCTCAGCAACGATGGTCCCAACGATGGCGGCGTGATCCGGCCTGTACTCGAAAGCAACCGAGGGGTCGCCTTGTCCAACGGCATTTGCCCCAAGTTCTCCGCCCTGGACACCTACCACATGGCCGCCAACGCCATTGACGAAGCGATCCGCAACTTGGTTGCGGTGGGTGCGGACCCGGACCAAATCGTCGGGCTGGACAACTTTTGCTGGCCCGACCCGGTTCTTTCGGACAAAACCCCGGACGGCCCCTACAAAATGGCTCAGTTGGTCCGGGCTTGCCGGGCGATTAACGACTACTGTCTGGCCTTCGGGGTGCCTTGTATCTCCGGCAAGGACAGTATGAAAAACGATGCCAATCTGGACGGGAAAAAAATCTCCATCCAGCCGACCTTGCTCTTCTCGGGCCTGGGGATCGTGCCGGAGATCGGGCTTTGCCTGACCCATGATTTCAAGCGTCCGGGGGACTGGATTTATCTCCTGGGCCAAACCAAGGCGGAGCTGGGCGGCAGTGAGCTGTTCAGCCAGCTGGGGCTGTCCGGGGGCTTGGTGCCTCAGGTCGATGCAGTGACCGCCAAAGACCGGTACCAAAGGCTCCACCAAGCGATCAAAGCCAAGCGGTTGGCTTCGGTCCACGACTGTTCTGACGGAGGTTTGGCGGTCACCCTGGCCGAGTCCGCCTTTGGCGGCGGCTTGGGGGCCAAGCTGCAACTGGCCCCGCTCTTGGGCACCTCTGGCCTGAGCCCGGCGGAACTGCTGTTCAGCGAGTCCGCCAGCCGCCTTTTGGTCACCGTTGCGCCCCAACACCAACCGGCCTTTGAGGCCCTTTTTGCCGGTACCCCTTGCTACCCCTTGGGACTGGTGACCCAAGAACCGCAACTGGTCGCCCTCAACGGCCCCACTACCCTGTTTGACGAACCCTTGGACGGACTCAAGACGGCGTGGCAGGGGACGTTGGGGGGACGGCAGGCTTCAGCTATTGTCTTCTAGGTTTTGTTGACCTTGCAGGGTCTATCCTGCATAGAGCCAATGTCATAGCTGCTAGGGAGGTTTTCTATGACGAGAGCCTTTGCCGAGAACCAGTGGGAAAAGATGTATGCAGTTTTGTCCCCGGACCCTCGTGCCCACGCAGGGCACGAAGCGGACTGCCGATGTTTTCTTAGAAGGGGTTTTGTGGCTGGCCCGCAGCGGGGGGCAATGGCGGCTACTACCTGAAAAATATGGCAAATGGAACAGCGATTACAAACCGGTGGCAAGCCCACGGGGTTTTTGAGCGGCTCTTCTCCCATTTTAGCGCCGAGGCGGACCTGGAGAACCTG
>Ga0156746_123_pt1 | contig 46140 bp, 37 predicted proteins | sample RifOxyD1_FD_112075 | JGI IMG/M metagenome (GOLD analysis project Ga0156746, IMG submission 112075) | Candidatus Lambdaproteobacteria bacterium RIFOXYD1_FULL_56_27 | reverse complement strand
TGAAATTTTTGAACGCTTTGCATACCTGTTGAGTCTTTCCATGACTATGTCTAGCAGGTTTTATCTCTGCTATGCTAGTCAAGACCCTTTTTTAAAACTGTTGATCACCACGGTGCCCGCATGAACGTAAAAGTGCAGATATACGTCCCTCTCTAAATGCAAGTTTTTGGCCCGATAATAGTCAACCCAACAGGTAGGGGCAAGAGTGTGAGGGACAGTATTGTAACATTGCGAGACGTTAAGTTTTTTGACTGCCTTGATGATCTCTCCTTCTTCCCAACCGAAATCCACTTTGGCTTTCTGTAGTACATCTGGATTGATCCGGTACAGACCCTGATTGAGCAAATCGCGAACCGTTTTTAGCTGATTAGTTGGTCTCACCATATTCTCTCATTCAGTTGACGATCGTCAACCTTTGATTTTTGTTTAATTTCCCCCGTCCACAATTTGGCCAACCCGGAGGTTGGCCTAATTAGACAAATGTAATAAACTGCTAATCTTCGTCGTAGCTGATCAAGGAGATGAAGGGGGTTTTGCCCAGCTTCTTGCGGCCATTGAGGCCGGTCAGCTCGATGATGCAGGCCATGGATTCAACTTTGCCGCCCAACTTTTCGATCAACTTGGCCGCCGCTTCCAAAGTCCCGCCGGTGGCCAAAAGGTCGTCCACCAACAAGACCCGTTCCCCCGGTTTGACGGCACCTAGGTGTACTTCCAGCTCGTCGGTGCCATATTCCAATTCATAGGACTGCCGGATTGTTTCTCCAGGCAGTTTGCCTTTTTTGCGGACCAGGACCATCCCGCACTTGAGCCGGTCGGCCAAAGCGGCACCCAACACAAACCCCCTGGATTCGATCCCCGCCACCTTGTCGATGGGCATGTAGCGCAAGATCGACTCAAAAGCGTCCAGACACATCTGGAAGCCGTAGCGGTCTTGGAACAAAGTGGTCACATCCTTGAATTGGATCCCTTTTTTGGGGAAGTCGGGAATGTTACGAATAAAACCTTTGAGTTCTTCCATCTTGGTTAAACCTTAAGAGGGTTGGTTGTTCGGTTCCTTGGTTGGAACCTCGGTCGGGAGGGGCTGGGTTTCTTCGGTCGGCGGATTGGGGATTTCCTTGGCCACCAGGGGCCTGCGTTCAAAAGCGGTGGACCCGGATTCCAAAACTTTGGCCGCCGTTTCCAAGGCATGGGTGATGTCTTTGTGAGGCTTCAGTCCTTGGGTCACCTCTTTGGCCAACAGGGCCAAATCTTTGGTCTGGGGGCCTGTGGCTTGGTCGAATTCGTCTTTGAGGGTGGTCTTGAACTCGTTGGTCGCCCGTTTGAACTCGGTCAATGCACGGCCCAAGGCCCGGGCAAACTGGGGCAGCTTGGAAGGCCCCAGGACCACCAGGGCGATGGCCCCGATCAACAACAATTCGGTCATCCCAATGTTGAACATTGATGTCTCCTACAAGACCAGCGGGTCCAATTCACGGTAAAACTCTTCGGCCGCCCATTGGCGGGGGCCAACGGCCTTGGCGATGATCCGGCCTTGGGGATCGATCAACAAGGTGGTGGGCAACATACGAACTTTGTACAGGTCCGAAATTTTTGCGTCCCCATCCAACACAAAGTCAAAGCTGTAAGGGAAGTCTCGTTTGAAGGGGGCCACCTTTTCCGCCCCTTCGCCGACGCTGACCGCCAAGACCCTAAAGGGCTTGCCCTGCATGTGGGCCAGCAGCTTTTCGATGTCCGGCATCTCTTGCTTGCAGGGGTAACACCAAGTGGCCCAAAAGTTCAGGAACACAAACTTGCCCCGGTTGTCCGAAAGTTTTTCGGTCGGTCCGCCCAAGAGTTTGTATTCAAAATCCATCGCCAACTGCCCCGGCTCTTCGGGGGCCATGCCCGCTTCTTTGGCAAAGGTGGCAAAATCCCTGTTGGGCTTGGGTTTGGTTTCACAGGCGGCCAGACTCAGCCCCATCAGGGCAATCAGGATCAGTTTCTTCATGAGTGTTGGTTTACAAGGGAGTTCAAGGCCTCAACCTCTTTGCCGCTGATGGCCTTGGAAAGGTCGATCAAAAGGACGTTGTCTTCCTCTTGGTCAAACAAACCGTAGATACATTCCTTGGACAGCCCTTGGATGATGACCGGTGGCCTTGGCAGGATATTCTTTTTTTCGATTTGCACTACATTGGAGACCTGATCGACCATGTAGCCGATAGTGACCCCTTTGACCGCCCGCAGGATGATGCGGTAATCGGTGCCTTGGGAATCCACCTCAAAGAGGCGGCGCAGGTCCACCACGGGGATGATCTCGCCCCGCAGGCTCAAGACCCCTTCGATGAAGTTGGGGGCCTTGGGAATTTTGCGGATCTCGGTGGGGGAAATGACTTCCCTGATCTCGGTGATGGCGATGGCGAAACCGATGGTTCCGACCGAAAAGCGCATCACCTTGAGTTGTTCGTAGTTTTCTTGGTAGGTCGCCATACCGGTCCCTGAAAGTTGCTTGAGGTTGAGCCTAAACCGTCCCTTTGCTTTGCACAACTCTTTTGGGCAAACCGTAGGCCCGCTGTTGGTTGAGCCGCTCTACCAGCCCTTGCTTGATGTTGCGGACCAGACCGGGCCCCTCGAAGATCAACCCGGTGTAAACCTGCACCAAACTGGCCCCCAGTGCCAGCTTGGCCCAGGCATCTTGGGCGGAGAAAATCCCGCCTACCCCCACCAACGGCAACTTGCCCCCGGTCAGTCCAAAAGCGAAGTCCAGCGCTTGGTTGCTCAAAGGGCCCAGCGGTTTGCCTGAAAGGCCGCCGGACTGCAAGCCGTTGAGGCTCGAAAGTCCAGGCCGCTCCAGCGTGGTGTTGGTCAGGACCAAGGCATCCAGCCTCAGCTCCAAGGCGATCTGGCAGACGACGGTCAGCGCTTCTTGGCTCAGGTCCGGGGCGACCTTGAGCCACAGGGGCTTTTTGTTCCCACTCCGGTTGGCCAACTTTTGCCGATGCTCCAAAATCGCCTTGAGCAAGGGGACCAAACTTTCTTCGGATTGCAGGTCTCTGAGCCCCACGGTGTTGGGGCTGCTGATATTGATGGTGAAGTAATCCCCCACTTCGTAGGCCTTTTCCAGGCCGATGCAGTAGTCTTGGGCGGCTTGTTCGTTGGGGGTGTCCTTGTTTTTGCCCAGGTTGACCCCTAAGGGGCGGCCGAACTTGCGGCCTTGGACTTGGGCGACTAAGGCTTCCACCCCGTGGTTGTTGAACCCCATGCGGTTGACGATCGCTTGGTCTTCCACCAACCGGAAGAGCCGGGGCTTGGGGTTACCCGGCTGGGGCCTGGGGGTCACGGTGCCGACCTCGACCGCCCCAAAACCCAAGGCATAGAGCAAAGAAAGGGCCACCCCATTTTTGTCGAACCCGGCAGCCAGACCCACCGGGTTGGGGAAGGAAAGCGGACCCAGTTCCACCGCCAACCGTTGGTCCTCAAAGTCGTAGAGGATCTCCACCAGCCGCTCCAACCGCCTGGAGGAGCCGACCGCACGAGAAACCCCCAAGGTGGCCTCATGGACCCATTCGGGTTCCAACTGGTAAAGCAGAGGCTTGAGGAATCGGAACATTGGTTTTGGGCGGAACAAAGGGAGTGATTAGTGAGAGAAAAAAAGCTCGACCCGGTGGCCAATCAACCGGCAAAGGTCATTGCCGATTTCTTCCATTTCCTGGTCCGAATAGGGCAGGACCTGGGGGTCTCTGGGTGCCCGAGCGACCGTGTAGGCCTGGATGCGGTCCACCTTCAACCCCGAAGCGACCAGCCGGTCAAACTGAACGGCCCACTGGGCGACCTCCTCCAGGTTGGGGCCTTGGTCGGGCCTCGTCTTAAAAAAACAGGCCTGCAAGGTGAGCGGGTGTTGGGTCCCCAGGTGGAGCAGGTTGTCCAAGATACTTTGGTGGTCCAAGGTTTTGCCGTTGATCCGTTGGAAGCTCTCCTGGTCCCAAAAGTCCAACTTGGCCCAAACCTCTCCTTGGGCGGCAAAAAAGCGGGGCCAAAGTTCCTGCAAGTCGGGGCGGTGTAGGTTGGAGCCATTGGTGAACAACACCAGTCGGCAGTCCAAGGCCAATTCTTTTTTGAGTGCCACCAGCCCTTCCATCAGCCGGTGGAGTTCCGGGAACAAGGTCGGCTCCCCGTCTCCGGCCAGGGCGATGTCCTTGAGCTGCATTTCATGCCAGTGCCCGGCCTTGACATATTCCGTCAAAAAAACCCGGACCTCGTTGAGCAAAAGCTGCACCGGAGGGTTTTCCAGTTGGGAGGGGAGCTTGCGCTCAACTTGGCAGTAGGAACAGTCAAAGGTGCAGCGTTGGTCTCCATTGAGGTTGATGCCCAAGGAAAGCCCCCCGGCCCGACGGCTGTTGACTGGGTAAATCCATTTGCCCAGGTTGGATTTTCTGGGGTGTTGACTGACGGTAAGTGGTTCCATTTTTTTTCCTTAGACTACAAAAAACTCAACTGAAAACGGTCTGCCGGACCTTAAACTTGGCTGGGTTGCCGGACTTTGTGGCTCATGATCAGGTCGTTGACCGAAGATTCATGGGGCAGGCTCTGGGCCACCTCTTGGATCAGTTCCAAGGCCTTGTGGGTCAGTTCCTTGTTGCCGTAAACCGCCAGCTGTTTGACCAGCACTTGGTACAACACCGATTCGACCTTCATACGCACCAAAGGATCGATGTTGCCGGGACCGCAGTTTTCCAGGATTTCGTTGAAAACCCGTTTGGCTTCCTTTTCGATCTTGCCGGTTTCTTGGATCAGTTCGACCAGCACCTCGTTGAGGGTGCGCTTGATGGCCGCCAAGGACCCCTGCTCCACCACTTCCTTGTTCTCCGAACTTTGCAGGAAGATGTGTAGCAGCTCCTCGGCCCCTTGGATCATCTCGGGGTTGTTGGGGATTTGGGCCAGATCCACGGCCCTCGTGTTGAGGTTGAGCCGAATGGCGTTTTCGGTTTCCGGGTAGAGTGAATGGGGCCCCATGCCGTTGACCAGTTCCTGGAGAATCCCGACCAGACGGTTGTTGATGATGCCGTTGCTTTGTTCGCAGGCGAACTTGAGCAGCTCTTGGTTGACATGGGTGATGATCGAAGCCTGGGTCGTGTTGGCCACCTCGGCTTGGGTCAGTTGCCCGATGATCTGGGCCGAAAGCTCCTTGGCCCGGACCAAAACCTCGGCGTTTTCGGGCAGGCTGGCGATTTTTTGGATGGCGGTGGAAACCGTGGCCTTGATCACCTCCACCACTTCGGCCGAAACCGCCTGGGTTTGGAGGGAGCCGATCAAATGGGTAAAGAGTTCCTGGGACTTTTTCTCGATCTCCACCATCCCGGCCAAGGCGGTCCAGCCCAAGCCCCTTTCGTTGACCATCTTGCGGATCGACTCCAGGGTCTCGGCGGTCAAGATCACTTGGGTCAAACCTTTGATGTACCCAGAGGTCAACTCTTCGATCTTCTGGGTAACCACCGGGTTTTGGGTGGCACAAGCCAAGGTGAGGATCTTTTGGTTCAGGTGCCGGTCGATCTCCAGCCTCGTTTCCTTGAAGATGTCCTGTTGGCCGATCTGGGTCAGCAACTCAAGCAGCAGGCTTTCGATTTTTTCGGCTACCGCTTTGTGTTCCGACGGGTCGGTCTGGCAGCTGACTTCTAAGAATTTGGCGTTGAGGTGCAGCTCGAACTGTTCCCCGGTTTCCTTGGCCAACCGTTTGAGGTCAAAGCCCTTGAGGTAGTTGCGCAACAGTTCGTCGATCTTGGTTTTGATCGGTTGGTTGTCCGGGTCGTTGGCATAGTCCAGGAACCTTTGGTTGAGCTTTTCCTTGACCTCGTCTTCCACCCTGGGGGTAATCACCTTGGAACCGTAGTTTTCCACCTGGGTTTGCAGGAGTTTTCGGGCCTTGAGCTTGATCTGTTCGTCGATGCTCTGCTCTTCGGTGTCCGAAAAGGTCACCTCTCGGGCTTCCTTCATGAAGGCGGTCAAAACCTTAAAGGTAAACAAAAAGGCTTTGATCAGGTCAAAGGGGAGGTAAAAGATGCTGCGGGTCGGTTTTTTGCTCATCGGGCCTAGCTCACAGTTGGCCTAAGGGTGCCCAGGCGCTTGGGGCTTTTTGGTTGCGGGTCAAAGACGGATCAGATACAAGTCAATCGACCTCTCTTATATACAATAAGATCGGTCCAGTGCTTCCGAACTATAGAGCGGAAGAAACGAAAAAGCAAACCCAAGTGGCACCCCGCTCCTCGACTTCCGATCCATGCTGACTGCAACCCAGGCCAAAGCAGAGATCGACCGACTGACCGACCTCTTGTCCCAAGCGGCGAGCGCCTACTACAATACCGGTACCGCCCTGCTCGACGACGACCAATATGACCTGCTGGCAGGCCAACTGGCCGAGCTGGAAGCCTTGTATCCCCAGGCGGCCCGACCGGATTCGCCCAACCGGCGGGTCGGTACCGAGCCTCTCGACCTGTTCCCCAAGGCCAAACACCAGACCCCGATGCTTTCCTTGGAAAATATCTCCACTCCTGAGGAACTGCTTGCCTGGGGAGAGAGGCTGAACAAGGAGTTGGAGGGGTTGGTTCCGGTTTTTTGTTGTGAAGCCAAACTGGACGGACTTTCCATCTCGGTGGTTTACCAAAAGGGAAAACTGGCCCAGGCAGTGACCCGGGGCAACGGGGAACAAGGGGATCTGGTGACCCCCAACCTCTCTACCATCCCCGAACTGCCCCTGGCGCTCCAAGAACCGCTGGACCTGGAACTGCGGGGGGAGGTGTTGCTCAAAAAAGCCCAGTTTGAACGGTTGAACCAAGCTTTGGAAGAGGCGGGAGAGGAGCCCTTCAAAAATCCCCGTAATGCCGCCGCCGGTTCGCTCCGGCTCAAGGATCCCCAAGCGGTGGCCCAACGAAAACTTTCGATCCTGCTGTATGATCTGGTCACCCCCGGCTTTGAGTCCAACCACGAAGGGAACCTAAAAAAGATGGAGTCCTGGGGCCTGCCGGTCAACCCGCACCGTTTGGTCACCGGGGACTTGGCCCAGGTCTTGGAGTTTTGCGCCCAAATGGAGGCCAAACGCAAGGACCTGGAGTTTGAGATCGACGGAGTGGTGATCAAAATCATGGACCTGGGCCAACGGGCAAGGCTGGGGCGGACCGCCAAGTTCCCGGTCTGGGCTCGGGCTTGGAAGTTTCGGCCAGAGCGGGCGAAGGCCCAGTTGATCAAGGTGGAGCAGAGCGTCGGCCGGACCGGTGTGGTCACGCCGGTGGCGGTGGTCTCCCCGGTAGAGCTGGCCGGAACCACGGTGCGCCGGGCAAGCCTGCACAACTACAAGCAGGTCTGTGAGGTCCTGGGGCTGCACGAACAGGATTCGGTTTATCTGGTCAAGGGGGGAGACATCATCCCCAAGGTCTTGGCCGTGGAGGTTTTGGACCGGGTGCCCGGAGCGGTACCCTTGGAGGCACCGGTGGTTTGCCCCTCCTGCGCTACGGCCTTGACCCGGCTGCCCAAGGCGGGCTCCAAGCCCAAGGAAGGCCAAGAGCCGGAACTGGAGGTGGACCTCCGGTGTGTCAACCCGGCTTGCCCGGCGGTCCTGGACGGACAAGTGGAACATTTTGTCTCCAAGAAGGGCATGGACATCAAAACCTTGGGCGGAAAGATGAGCCACCTGCTGCTGGAAAAGAGGCTGATCGGCGGCATTGCGGACCTATACCGGCTGGCGCAAAAGCGGGAAATCTTGGAACAGATCGAAGGGCTGGGCAAGCTTTCGGTGACCAAGCTTTTGGAAGCCATCGAGGCTTCCAAGACCCGGCCCTTGAACCATTTGATCTACGGGTTGGGGATTCCCCAGGTCGGCGAAAAGGCGGCCAAACTGTTGGCCCAAGAGCTCCCGGACCTTCAGGGCCTGCTGGCCTTGACCGAAGCGGACCTGGTGAAGGTGGCCAACCTGGGCGAGGTGTTGCGAGGCCAATTGCTCCGCTGGACCGGGGAAGAAAAAAACCGAGCCCTGGTCCGGGAATTGTTGGACCTGGGGTTACGTCCCGCCTTGCTGGAACGGCCCAAGAACCAGCCCTTTGCGGGCAAGACCCTGTGTATCACCGGTACCTTGCAGGAAAAACGGAGCGATTGGAAGTTCCGACTGGAACAGTTGGGCTTTACGGTCACCAGCGCCGTTTCGGCTAAGACCAACTACTTGTTGGCCGGAGTTGAGGCAGGCTCCAAATTGAAAAAAGCCCAAGAATTGGGGGTCCCGATTTTGGACGAAGAGGCTATGCACCACTTGATCGAGACCGGACCATGAGACTGTTGATCATCGGAGCCGGAGAGACCGGAAACCACATCGCCCAGGAGTTGAGCGAAGAACATTTGGACGTGACCTTGGTGGACGAAAACCCCATCCATTTGGCCAACTCCCAAAAGGAACTCAACGTCGCCTGCGTTCGGGGCAACGGGACCAGCCTGACGGTCTTGGAACGAGCGGGAATCGCCGAGACCGACGTGGTCATCGCCGCCACCGACCAGGACGAAACCAACCTGATCTGCTGCCTGTTGGCGGGGCTTTATGGGGTCAAAACCAAGATTGCGGTGACCAAGACCGAATCCTTCGTCAAACGAAACCTGATCGCCAAGTACCTGGAATCGGGGATCAGCGAGATCATCAACAGTTCCATCGTTGCCTCCAAGGAGATACTGGACTTGGCGGCCTTTGCCTCGGCGGCGGAGGTTTCGGCCTTTGGGGAGAAAAACGTCATGTTGATCGGCTACAACATGCGCCAAGAATCCCATCTGGTGAACCGTCCGCTCAACGAACTCCGCGGGGGGGCGCAAAAACGGGACTTTTTGATCGCCTCGATCGTCCGGGACGGGGAGTCCTTCATCCCTTCGGGCCGGGACACCCTCAAGGCCGGAGACTACATCTACATCCTGGTACTCAAGGAAAAGATGGAGTCGCTCAATGAGTTTTTGCAGGTCAAGGTGGCGCTCAGCCGTAGGGCCGTGGTGGCTGGGGGGGGGCATGTTGCCGCTCGGGTGGTGGCCGGGTTGTTGAAGTCCCACTATGAAGTGACCCAAATCGTTGGGGAAGGGGAACCGCTGGAGATCAAAAAGCAGGTCCACGGGAATCCGCACTTCCAGATGGTCAGTGGCGAGGCGGACTCGGTCAAGCTCCAGTTGGAGTTGGATGTACCGGTTTGCGCCCTGTTTATCGCCGTCACCCAAAGCGACCCTTTGAATTTGGCTGCAGCTCTTTGCGCCAAGTACCTCAAAGCAAAAAAAACCATTGCCTTGGTCAACCGGGAGGACATCGCTCGGGTGGCCCGAGTTTCGGGGATCGACGGGGTGATCAGCCCCAGGCTTTCCACCGCCCGCAAGGTTAGGAAGGCCCTGTACGGCGGGCAAGGGGAGTTGAACTTTACCACCATCAGCGAGACCCACATGGAGGTCCACGAAATGGTCGCCGGAGAGGGGGCACCGATCCTGGGGATGCCGCTCAAAAATCTCCGGCTTCCGGCCGGTTCTCTGGTGGGGGCCTTGTTGCGAGGGGGGAACCAGGCAATCATCGCCGATGGGGAGACGGTGATCGAAGCGGGCAACCAGGTGGTGATGCTCACCTTGCCTGAAGGCGTGCCTAGACTGAAGGAATTGATCGAAGGGAAAAAAACCGGGACAGACCGCTTGCCCCCTCGCTCCGGCTTGGATTAACCTTGTGGCCTAGGCTCCAAGCCTAGGGTAAATATTGATCTTTAGACCCGACCCCAAATGCCTGACCTGAAAGAATACGAAGCTCCCCAGTTGGGCCACCTGCCGACCGAACGGAGAAAACAACACAGCCTCCAGTCCAACATCGCCTTTGTGATCGGCTATGGGGCGTTGTTTTATCTGATGGCCCTGATCTTTTACCCCTATCTGGATTCTATCGTCTTCGGGGCGATCCTGGCCGGGACCTTCATGCCCATGCACCAGTACCTCAAACGGCGCTGGAAGGTTCCCCACCGGTTGGCGGTGGTTCTGGTAATGTTGGTGATTGTCTGCACCTTTTTTGCACCGATGGTTTATCTGGCCTTGGAGCTGACCGACGAGGCGGTGATCCTGTTTGGGGAGGTGAAGACCAACGTCACCGAAGAGACGATCGAAGAATTGTTTTTTGGGGAAGGACTGCTGCCCAAGTTGTTGGCCCAGATCTTCGAGGTCTTCAACCTCAAGTACAATGTTAGCAGCCTGCAAAGCCTGATCTTGGATTGGGCCCGCAACGCCAGCAGTTACCTCTTGGATTCGATCAACAATTGGCTGGGCAACCTGCTGGGGTTTTTGGTCAACTTTATGGTGATGATGGTGACCCTCTACGGCATCCTGGCCGAAGGGGAGGCAATCAAGCGGTTTTTTGTTGAACTGAGTCCTCTGCCTGCGGACGAGGAAGATTTGGTGATCGATAAGTTCAACCAAATGAACTATGTTACCCTGGTGGGCAACGGGATCGGCGGGGTCATCCAAGGAGTGGCTGCCGGGGTGATCTTTTGGATGGCCGGGATCCAGTCGATTTTTTTGTGGACCGCCACCATGATCGTTTTGGCCTTTGTCCCCATGGTGGGCATGAGCGTGGGCTTCATCCCCGCCTCCTTGTACCTTTGGATGGTGGGCAAACAGACGGAGGCGGTCGGGGTCTTTTTGGGTTGCAGTTTGATCGCCATTGCAGTGGAGCAGGGCTTTAAACCCCGGTTTGTGGGGGGAAGGGTCAAGATCCATTCGGTCTTGGTCTTTTTGAGTATCATCGGCGGAGTGACCGCCTTCGGAGCCTTGGGGATCTTTTACGGCCCCCTGGTCATGTCGATCTTTTTGACCTTTGTAAACCTGTACCACAAAAGGTACGGTAGCGAAAATCTGAAAAGCCAGGACCAATGAAACACTTCTTTGAGGCCCAACGAAGGTTGGAAGAGGCGGACCGAGCCCTGCTGCTCTCTCGGGCCAAAAAGGAGTTGAAGGAGCGTCCCTTGCCCATTGGCGAGATGGAGACCGCCTGCGAACTGGTGGTTTTTAACGGGGCAAACACCAACGAATATGTCCCGGCAGGTCTGGAAAGCCTGATTGTGCCCAAGAGTCTGGCGGTGGGCAAGGAGGTGGACGGCAAGACCAAGCTGGAGATGATCAAGGCCCTCAAGGCCAACGAAGAGAAGGTGCTGGCCTACATTCTGGGCAACATCGCCAACAAGGAAGTGGTCTCCTACTTTGAATTGCCTTTCCAGCTGGACCGGGACTTCAACTTCCCTCCCTTTGTCCTGACCCACATGTCCGACGACGACCTGCTCGGATACCTCAGCGCCTTTTTGACCCATCCCAACGGCAAAAACCGTAGGGTGGACTTTTATGAGGAAAACAAACCCGAGCCCTGGAAGTCGATCCTCAAGCCCGAAGAGTTCGGCAACCTGGAGCGGGGCAAACGGCCACCGGCCATTTTGGACAAACCTTTTTTTTCGGACATCCACCTCAAACTGACCCAAGGGGGGGTGGACAAGGAGATGCAGTTCCCCATTGGCAAGTTGAGAACCGCTCTGGGGTACTTCAGCAAAAAGAAGGACTCCTCGGGTATGTTGAGCCAGACCAAACATTCCTTGTTCCTGGGCTGGAAAGACATCGCTGGGCTCAAGATTGCCTCGGCCCAAAGCCGCTATTTTTTGGGCGTTTCGGTGGGTGGGGAGTTCATTGGCACCGGGCAGTTTGTCACCGCCAACATCAGCGCCAAGGTTTACAAACCCGAAGAGATCGACTTCTTCCGGGTCCGGGTGGGCAACCAGACCCTGGACTTGACCCCGGCCGAAATCACCGAAATCGAAGTCAACCTGGACACCCAACAGATATTTTTCACCCGTGGGGTGGGCTCCAAGGACTACCACATCGCTCGGGTCCAGCGGCTGAAGCTTTGGCGGGAGGAAGAAACGGCAGTGATCCACAAGGTGGTCCCCTTCAACCGAGGGGAATCCAACTTCGTCTTGGCCGAACAGTTTTTGGCCGCCCGGTATGTGGAATATGAAAAAGCCCGGCTGCTGCGTCGGTCCGGGTTGGAACTGGAGATGCTCAAGGAGCGCAAGGTGGTGGCCGGGGACCTCTCGGCCCAGTTGGTCTTGTCGGCGCTCAACACCTTGCAGGTGCTGCCCCTCTCCTCCCCTTGCGTCGGGTTTGATCCGTTGGACCTCAAAAACCCCGGCAAGATGGAAGAGGACTTCGGCAAACTGCACCAGACCATCCAGGAATTGTTTACCCAGATCTTGGACCTGAGCCAAAGCCCCAATTTTACCCGCCACGACTTTGACCGGCTCACCAAAAACACCCGTGCCTACCTGGGCCTCAAAAACCCCAAGGAAGCCACCCCCAGTGTCTTGGAAGGCATGGTCACCGAGCTGGGCGACCTGACCAAGTACATGGACGACTTTTTTAAGTTGAACCTGCACAACCGTTTCCAAGACGACCTTCAGGTGGACCAGGAGATGGGCACCGACCAAGTGGAGGACTCCGACCTTTTGGCCAAGGACGAAGAAGAGTTCCGTCTGGATCCGGCCTCTCGGGACTTTATCAGTGGCAACTTCCATTTTTTCAAAAAAAGGGAATTGGTCCAGCGGGCTCGGCTGTTGTGCGAAAAGATGTACTTTTACCTGAAAAACATCCGGGAGCTGGCGCTCAACCCGGACTTCCACCCGGACTTGGTGGTCTTCACCAAACGCAAGGACCTGATCACTCACTACCAAAATACCGCCTACCCGGCCTTTTGTTTGAACGGGGTGCTCAACACCGAGATCTTTTTGTCGGAAAGCGAAGAGGAGGAACTGCTTTTCATCCAGTTCATGCGGGGCTTCACCCAAAAGGTGAATGAAAAGGCCAAGGAACTGAACCAAAGCTTCCACCACCAGTACAAGCACACCTTGGCCGAGCTGACCTATCTGGCGGACGAGCAAAAGCACCACTTGGCCCAGGAGCTGTCCTTCCTGGAAGACCCGGCCAACAAGGAACAGGCCTATGTGGTGCTGCTCGAAAAGATCAAGGGGATCTTTTTGGCCCAGTTGGCGGGGAAACAAAAAAACATCGACCAGCTCTCGGAAGAGCAGGCGGAGATCCAAACCCGGCACGACCAAGGGCACCAAAGGCTGGAGCAGCTTTTGGGGCGCAGCTTGACCCCTGAGGGACTGGAGGCCTTTTTGGTCCAGCTGACCGGGGAACTGGAGGCCTTGCGGAAAGCCATCCTGGAGGCCCACAAACCCAAGAAGTTGCAGGTGGTCAACATCTACAACCCCTTCTCTCGGGCCCATGGATTTGCCTTCCAGTACTTTGACAAGGTCCTGGGTTACACCAGCCTGTTCCAAAAGGCCCTTTGGGTGCGGCAGCGGCAAAAGATGTTCGAGCAGGTCAAGGCCTTTGCCGGGGAGTTGGCCGACATGCCAGCGGAGCGGTTGGAGTTGCAGGTAAAAAAACTGAGCGCCGTAGTCGCCCAAGACCAACCGCAAACCCAGGAACAGGCCAAGGAAAGGGTCTTGGCCCTGTCCAAGGAGCTGAAGGCCCAGTTGACCGAGTTGCGCAACATCTCGATCAAAGGCATGTTCCAGGACCCTGAAAAAGAGCGAGGCAACCTCTTTGCCTTCATGAAGTACTACCAAGCTGAAACCGAGCGGCTGATTGCCCTGGCCGGGCAGCAAAACAAGGTGACCGCAAGGTTGGGGGAGCTGGAAAACGAACTGTTCAAGGCCCAAAACGATTGGATCGAGGCCAGGGTCCAGTTCGACTACAACAAATTCAGGCTCAAAGCCGCCCAAACCCTGCTCCAGGACCCCACCTCGTTGCCCAAGTTGCAGGAACTGCTGACCTCCAAGGAGGAGGTGCCCAAGGAGATCCGCCAAGAGCTCAATGAGCTGCGGGCCAAGCTGAACGAAGCCCAAACCGCCTTTAAGGAGGCTCTGCGCCCGGAACGGCAGTTGAAGGTGCTCAACTATGTGGAGTTGTTGGAAGAAGCCGCCAAGCGGGAAGAGATCAACGAACTGGCCAAGGAGATGGTCAACTGGCGGCAAGGGCTCAAGGCGATTGGCCAAGAGATCGCCGGTGAAAAGGCGGAGTTGGCCTATCTGGCCTCCCAGGAAGGCAACCTGGAGAAGGTCGCCATGTCCAAGGCCCTGCCTTCGACCCGGATTTTGCTTAAAACCCAATACATCCCGCTTTTGGAACGGGAGACCAAGATGCTCTCTCGGGCCAACCAGTTTTTGGGCGAGGTGATCAGCAAGGAAAAAGCGCTGAAAACCGCACTGGTGGACGGATTTTTCCGCAAGCGCCATGCCTTTCCCCAGTTTGTGTTGGGGGCGGTGATTTTGGAAACCACCAAGCCCACCAAAAGCCATACGGAAAAAAACATTGCCGCCGCCTATTCACTGCTGGTGGAGAAATACCCGGTCGGCTGTACCCCGGCTCTGGTTTACGAAGAACGGGCAGGGCTGGGTAAGGCGGAATCAAAGGGAATCGAGACGATCAAGGGGCGGATCAACCGGATCTGGAACGGAGAGTTGTCCGAACGGGTGTTGTACCTGCCTGCGGTTACCCTCTTTGAGGAAGCGCTGGAGCTGTGCCGGTACAAGGAAGAGCTGTGTATGAAGGAGCCCAAACCGAGGAAGTCAAAAAACTCCCTGGTTCTGGTTTATGTAGGCAAGCTGCCGACCCACAAGCTTAGGGACGATGCGGCCCTCAGAGAGCAGTACCACTTGGCGATTATGAGCAACGTCTTTGTGGATGTGGACGGGGTCGAGATTTACGACAACCGGGAGTCGATCTTTGAAGCTTTGATCGACCAAACCTTTGGGGCCACTGCGGAGCAAATCTCCTTGCAGGTGGTCAACCAATTTTTCCACGGCAAATGAGGGGTTGGCCCAACGCCCCCCCCTCCTGTTCCGGTCAAAGAACAGCAGTCCCCGGTCAGTTGCAGATCCCGAAAGAACGGGCTTTGCAGGCTTCCTCTTTGATCCCGGTTACTCCGGTCAGGTTCACTTCCTTGAGGTCGGTATTCTCCAAGACGGCATCTTTGAGGATCGAGTTTTTTAGGCTCACGCCCTTGAGTGCCACCCCTTTGAGTTTCGCTTCGGTGAGGTCGCAGCCTTCGCAGGAAACCGCCAACAGGCTGGCCCCTTCCAGGTTGGCGGTCTTGAAGATGGAGCCGTCCAGGTTGACCTTGACCATCTTGACCCCTTTGAGGTTGGTGTCGATCAGGCTCGCCTTGGTGAGGTCCAGGTTTTCCATCTTCGCTCCCTCCAGGTTGGCCCCGTCGAGCACCGCCCCGTTGAGCGTTAGGCCGCTGAAGGTAGCCCCGGAGAGGTCGCAGCTGGAAAAGGTCGAACCAACGCATTTTTTGCTTTTTTTGAATTCTTCCAAGTCTTTTTTTTCAAAGCCCAGAACTGGCCCGGCAGCAAGAAAAAGGCAAAAGCCCAAAAGGACAGGTTTGGTTGCTTTCATGGTCACTCCCATAGGGTTACATATATAAGTGTTGCGGCGGGCCATTCCCCCTGCGGGGCAGCACCTTTTACCGGTCTGGCAGAGGAAAAGCTTAATCTGTGCCAAGCTTGTCTTTGACCGGAGAAAGAACCGGCGGTTTCCCGGCTTTTTTTAAAAACCACCAAAAAATCCCCAAAAAGGCAAATTTTTTGTTTTGGGGGAAAAGCCCATAAACCGCCTTTAATAAAGGGATACAGCGGATTTTATGGAAAAAAACCTAGGGAAGGCAAAAAAAACCTCTGGAACAAGAAATATGGTTGTGCTAGCTATGGCTAACTTTTGGTTGAGGTCGGTTTTGAAAAAAGCTTGACAACTGGCACCCAGTTGGTTGAGTCTCTGGCCTGAGCGTAAAAGAAGATGTTCAAAGCATATGATCATTGCAGGGTTGGTTCTTTGGAACCAAAGAAAATGTGCTTTGGCTTTCAACCTGAAGACGGGAATCCGCTTCAGGAGCTTTGAGTTGGGAAACGGACTCCTCTTGGGATGGAGGGGAAAGGATCCCAAACTACCGTGTGATTTTAGGCGAAATGGGCTAGTTTGTGCATAACGCCCTTGGTTCAGTCACACAGGTTCCAATTACCCTTCGAGCAAAGCTCGGTGGAGTAGAAACCTTTCAATGGTATCATAGAGGTATCCGATGCGAAATCATTTCAAAAAAAGTTTAAGCATTTCCTTGGCCGCATTTGGCCTGGTTGCTGCTGGGGCATTCTCGGCTAACGACGCTCAAGCGGTTCCTTCATTCGCTCGCCAAACTGGCATGCCTTGTGACGCTTGCCACTTTCAAGGTTTCCCATCCTTGAACGCTATGGGTCGCGGGTTTAGGGCTGAAGGCTATACCATGGAAGGGTCTCAGGCTTCGATCGAAGGCGAAAACGCCTTGAAATTGCCCGCTAGCCTAAACTTGTCTTTGGTTACCAAAATTCGGCACCAGTCTTCCAATGGTGAAGCTGCTGAAGCGACCGACTACGGCCAACTTCAATGGCCTGACGAAGCCGCTCTTTTGATCGGTGGTCGTGCTTCTGCCAACGCAGGTTTCTTGACTGAAGTCGCCCTGTTTGGCGTTGCAGGTGAAGCTGACTTGACTGATGGCGCTGTTGAAGCCAGTAGTTTCTTGTCTTTTAAAGTTGCCTTCTTGGCTGCCAAGGCTGGGGATGTCCAGTTGTCTGTGATCCCTTTCCAAACTGACGCTTTGGGTGTCGCTTATGGCTTCGAGTTGCTGAACACCGGCGCTCAAAGGTCACAGCGCCCGATGGAAGAGCGCAAGGCAATGTCTGCCGCTCAATACTTGGGCTTTGACGGTGCTGCTACCGGTATCGCCTTGGTTGCAGCTGCTCCCAACTGGTTTGTTAACTACTCCATGTGGGGCCCTGGTGCCGGTCACTTGGACGTAAAATTGACCGGTTTGGCTGGCTACCTCCGCGGTGCTTACATGTTTGACTTGGCTGGTTTGGACACCGCCGTTGGTATCCAAATGATGACCGGGACTGCTAAATTGGACAGTGGCGACCACAAAACCGATGCCAAGGTTGCTTTGGCTGGCCAAGTGATTGATGCTCAAACTCAAGGTGAAGTTGCTGGGATGCCTTTGGGGATTTACTTCTCCACCGGTTCCGTACCCAAAGCTGGGGATGATGCTACCACTACCTATTACAACCAGGGTGGTGCTGCCAAATCGGCTACCGCTGTGGCTGCTAAATTGGGTGTAGGTGAAGGCTGGCAAGTGTACTTTGCAACCAACAGTGCAAAGAACTCCTCTGAGTTGTCTGATGTCCGCAATACCCTGGGGACCACTTACCACATTGCCCAAAACATCAAGTTGGAAGTCTATCAGTCGGGCTTCAGCGGTGATGTTGTCGGCACCGGTGATAAGACCTCTATGACCACCTTGTCTCTCTTCTCTGGCTTCTAGTCTGAGTTGAAAGCCTAAGGTCAAAGGAAAGGCTGCCGCCTCAAAACGGCAGCCTTTTTTTTTGTTCCTTCTCTTCCCCCGATCCCCCACCGTAACGATGCGTTTGATCGAAGCGGTCCCCAACTTCTCCGTAGGCCAAGACCCTTTGGCCGTAAAGGCGATTGCCCAGGCTTTTTTCCGTGCCCCTGGGGTGACCCTGCTCCATGTGGATGTGGGGCAATCGGCCAACCGGACGGTTTACACCCTGGTGGGGCCACCGGAAGCAGTGGTGGCGGCTCTCCTGGAAGCGGCTTCCGTTGCCTTCCGCTACCTCGACATGACCCGGCACCAAGGCAACCATCCAAGGATCGGTGCCTTGGATGTCTGCCCCCTGGTTCCCTTGGCCGGGATCGACCTGGAGGAAACCGTCCAGTTCGCTTGTCAACTGGCCCAAGAACTGGCGTTGCGCCACTCTCTGCCGGTGTATCTGTATGCCGCTGCCGCCAAAGACCCAAAGAGACGGGAGCTGGCCGACCTCCGGCGTGGAGGGTACGAAGGTTTGGCCCAACGGTTGGCCGACCCTTTGTGGCAACCGGACTTTGGTCCGGCTTCGTTCCAGCCCAAACTGGGGGCTTCGATCGTCGGGGCCAGACCGATCCTGATTGCCTACAACCTGAATCTTCCGGGTGCCCAACTGCCCGCCGCCAAAGCGTTGGCCCGGCGGTTGCGCAGCCTGCGGCAGACCGACAAACGGCTGGTGTCGGTGCGGTTCCTGGGCTGGTATTTGGACTCCCACCAGATGGCCCAAATCAGCACCAACCTCTTGGACTACCCTCTTATGGACCCAGGGCAGCTGTACGAGCTGGTGGGTATAGAGGCGCAGAGAATGGGTCTGAAGCTGGGGGGCAGCGAGCTGGTGGGCCTCTGTCCTTTGGCCGCCCTGTTGCCCCCAGGGGCACCGGTCACCAACCTTCCCGCCGTGATCGAACGGTTGGGGCTGGACTCATTGGGGCCCTTTGATTTAGAGCTTAAGATCATAGAGTACAACCTAAGAAAAAAAGGGAGAATCCATGAAGTTCAATCTCTTGGTTGGGACCTCCCAGATCAATAGCCTCCGGGCCAAGTCCTTTGGTTCTTGTAGCGCCGATGGGCTGCGACATTTGGGCGAGTTGCTGGCCAAGGCGGGGATCCAGGGGGACATCCTGGACCTGCCCAACGGCAGTCGCAATCCGGGCATGGCCAGCCCTTTTTCGATCAACAGCGGCTTTGCCCTGAACCCCGACGAACTGAACCTCAACCAGATCCCAGAGCTCAACCCGTCCAACCCGGTGTTTGAGCCCCTCAAGGCGCTGAGCCGCAATTACAACCAATGTTTCCGAGGCCAAAGGTCTCTCTCCTACCAACTCAAGCGGACCTTGTGGCCCTGGATTTTGGAAGGCTGCTTCCAGGTGTTTTCCGCCCACCGGGGGGGCGCACGGGCGGAGCAGTACCGCACTTTTGTAACCGAGGCCGATTTTTGGCTCAAGGACTATGCCTTGTTTATGGCGGCCAAAGAAGCGGGGTTGGGCGAGGCGGCCCTCAAGACCATGGAGGTTCCGGTGGTCCGTGAGGCCTTTGAACTCAAAGAGGCGGATCGGATCGGCTACCACCGTTACGTCCAATTTCTCTGTTTCGAGCAACGGCTGGCGCTGCTCAAAGATTTGCGAGCCTTGGGCATTGGGTTGATCGTCAACTTGCCCTTTGGGGTGGATTTTTACAGCCCCGATGCTCTGTTTCACCCCGAAGCCTTTGACCTGAGCAAACAAGTCGGTTGCTCCCCGGAGCCGGAACACGGATACCCCGAACAGGCTTGGGGCATGCCGGTGTACAAAGAGCGCTCCGCTGGGCTGGAGCGGTACCTCAAGGCCCGGATGGGGTGGTTGGCCCGGCTCAGCGACGGTATCTTTATCGACCACTTGGTCGGCTGGTGCGGTCAATATGTATTGGACAAAGGGGTGGTCCCCAGTCCGGGTCAGCAAAGCGGATCTTTTTTGACCCAAGACCCGGCAGAGCGGGAGGCCAACATCCTGTGGTATTTGGATCTGGTGCTGTCCCAGGGGTTGCGGATCTTGGGCGAAGTCGCCGGAGACCAAGCCCGGGTCCAGGCCACCCAACAAGGGGTGTTGCAACGGATTGAGGCGGGTGCGCCGATCCACCTGATGCGGGTCCCCCGGTGGGAGCGGGAAGGGAAACAAATGTTGGCCCTCAAGGACTACCCGGCCCAGTCCTTATTGATGGTCGAAACCCACGACACCTCGACCTTGCTGCAATACCTGATCAACCAAAAGGGGCGGCACAAGGAGTTTGTGAGCCAGTGGGACCTGCTGGAGTTTTGTCGGCAGGTGTTGGGTCTGCCGGTCTTTTTGCCCCAGGTGCCTTTGTCCTTGGAGCAGTTGACCGATGAGTTTTGCCGGGAAATCTTGGCTAGGTTAGCTTTGGGCAGCCCGGCCCAGGAGTTTGTCATGACCTTGCCCAGCCTTTTGAGCTGGCTTTCCCCGGCCCATCGCAACCCCAGCAAAACAAACAACATCAATGTGCTGCCGGGCACCAGCGGGGAAGTGGGCAACGAAGAGGGGAATTGGTCCTTTTTCTCTCCGCCCATCGAATTGCTTGAAGAACCGGAACTCCAAGCAACGTTGCGCAGCCTGGGCCAAAGGAGATTCAAACCCTTTGAACCTTTGGTCACGTTGGAGGTCCAGAAGCCCTTGGAGGTTTTGTTTGGCGACCCTACCGGCAGGGAGATTCTGCAGCTGAGCGAAGGGCAGTGGGAGCTTTACCGGGGGCCGGAGCGAACTAGGCCGGGGCTGAGGGAACTGGTGATCGCCAACCTGGGAGAAGATACGGTCCAAGGGTTTTTGCGGCTGGACCGGGTTTTGGACTTGGGCAATTTTGGCGGTCACGCCTTTTGTGACCTGAACCAAAAGGCAGTGGTTTACCTGAACCGTAACGGGGATTTAAAGCAAAACGGCTTGTTTTTCCGGCTTGCGCCCCACCAAATCCACCATTTCCTGGTTTGGCCGGCAATGGCCTAGCCCTGCTGGGGCTTGGGTTTGGGCTCCAGCTTGGTGCCGGCAAAGAAGTGGGCTGGGTTGATGTGCTTGGCCAAGTGCCGTTTGGCCTCTGGGTCCAGGTTGGAGTCTTCCAGGTACCAAGCCGCTTCCGGGCAAACCTGCCGCAGGAAAGGCAGGATTTCAACCACTTGGTCCAACTGATTTTTTTTGCCCCCATCCAGCGCAAAGATCAAGCAGCGTTTGTTGGCCAACTGGCCGAGCAGGTCTCGGGCGCTGGCCAATTCCATCAAAAAGTTATCCCCTTTGTGCCGCTCGTGGCTGAATGCCTTGTAGGGCTTGATGATCACTTCGTCTTGGGGGTTTCGGGCCATCCATTCCTTGTACAGCCTTGTGACCGGTGAATCTACCCCTTCGGAGCTTTCCAGCTTTGTTTTCATTGCGCTGGTCAGGTCCCCCAGGTCGGTGAGGTAACGGTCGGTAAACTCCGGGATCGGTTTGGAAAGGCGCTCGGCGAAGTTGGCCAAGAGCTTGTCGTACTGGATGTATTCCTCCGACTCCCGCATGGTTTGGGAAAACCGGCCAAACAACTTGCGCAACTGGCCGACTTTTTTCCGCCAGTTGTTGAGCCCCTTTTGGGCGGCATGGTAATAATAGATTCCTTGTAAAAACTGGGCCAGCGATTGGTTGGCAATGGGCTGCCCGTCTTTGGCGGCCCGCTCGCCGCCTGGGGTGATCAGTTTGCCCAACGCCAACTGCTTGGTGTGGCCGAGCACCATCTTGCGGCCATCGGGGAACCAAAACTTGATGTGCTCGGGGCTTTGGGTGGACTTTTTGGTTTGCAGTTCGTGGTAGGAACTCAAAAACCGGTCAAAAAAGAGGATCCCCAAATAACGCAGGTATTCCTGGGAGCTTTTTTGGTACTCGTTGAGCATCGAGATACACTGGACTAATCCCTGGCGGTAGGGATCGGTGCTTTCCTGCAGGTACTTGGTCAGGTTGGCGGCAAAGGTTTTGTTCAGCCCCGACAGGTGGCCGGATTTTTTCTGGGAGCCGATCAGAAGGTGCACCTTGATGGTTCCGGTCGGGCCACGGAGGTTGAACCTTTGGGCCAAATAAAAAAATCCGCACAGACTTTCGGGCAGCACCAAAACCAACTTCCGGGCCTTGGCGGCCTGCTCCATTTCCTCCCGCAGTTCGGTGGTGCTGTTCTCGATCACCTCTTCCAACTCTTCTGCCAGATAGGTCCCTTTTAGGGCCTTGCGGAACAAGGGGCTGGAGATATCGGTCAGTCCTTGGCCAAAGGTTTGGAGCAGAATCTTGGCCGGATTCAGTTCCTCTCCGCCCTTAAACTGGTAGCTCTGCAACTTGGCCAAAAATCCCCGGTAGTTCTGCTCGGCTTTGAGGAACCCCTGTTTGAACTCATCGGGGCCGATCTCTTTGGCCACGATCGAATCACCGCTGCCCCGCAGGACCTCATCGGTGATCCATTCGTCCAGGGGCTTTTCTTCCAGGTCTTCCTGGTAGCCCAGGGCACCGAAATCTGTGACCAGTCCCTGGTGCCGGAGCCAACCGGCAAACTGCTTTCTGGAAACCGGCAAGGCCTGCTCAAAGACGCATTTGAAGTAACAGATGTCAAAAAACTCATCCCCAAACCGTTGGGTCAGGCTTTCGAGTCCCGGAGAGAAAAAGGTCTGGGTCAAGGCCTCCAGTCGGCGGAACAGGAGGTGCCCATAAACGGCCCCCAAGCTAGGCAAGGGGTGTTGCAGCTCGGGAAAGGCTGGTTGTGCGGCGGTAAAAAGTTGGAGGATCGGGTTCCCGGCCACGGCGAGGTGGTAGCCAAACTGCCGGGACAAAACCTGCTCCAAAAATCCCCGGTCTTCGGGGCTCGCCTGGGCAAAGTGGAGACCAAATTCCTGGAGGTAACGGTCGGCGTTCCCGGCATCATAGAGGTCTTGCAGACTTTGGTTGCCGGTGGCGGCGGCTTTGAGGGCCTCGTTTTTGATTTTCTGGGCCACCTGCACCAAGGCTTCGACACTTTGGGCGTTGGGGCTTCGTTCGTCGTCCAGGGCAAAAAAGAACTGGCACTGGCTCCAAAGGTCGGGGTCCTGCTGGCACCGGGCCAAGACGCTCAGGCCTTTGATCCAGGAAAACAAGGAGGTGGGGGACAGCTTGCTGTCCTTACTGGGTTTGTCCTTGATCGCTTGGAGCCAGGCGTAGAGCCCGCCAAACAGCGCCTCCAAGGTCTTGTAGCTTTTCTCCACCTCCAGGTAGGGAGAAAACTTTTTGACCAACCCCGCCACCGGCACCCCTTCCAACAGCAGAGAAAACTGCTTGGCCAGCGCTTGGGGGGGTTGGCTTTTTTGGGACAGGTCCTGGAAGAACTGGACCAACAAAGGTTGGTAACGGGAAAAGAGGTCCGAAATCAGGATCAGGTTGACCGCCTCTGCGTCGCTCAAGGGGACCGGTTTGGCGGTAGCCACGTTGACGATGATCTGGGCCACTTCCGGCTTGAAGCCCTGTAGGTCCATGATCTCCCGGGCGGTGGACTGCATGCCTTTTTTGCGTTTGCTCCGGCTCAAAATCTCTTCCAAGGCCACCGGGTCGGAGGCGACCGGTTCGGGGATGGTCGCAAAGCTGGGGTCCGGCTTGGCCAGGAGCTGGCTGTGCACGGTTTTGGTCAGCCCGGTGACCAAGATCGGCCTTTGTTCGGCCAAGAGGCTGCCAAAAATCAAGGGAACGGAAACCGGCTCCCCCTTGAGCCGCTCAATCTGCACCAAAAGCAGGTTTTCCGGGTCTTTGGCGGCCCGCCATTGGAGCTGCCGGAGGTATTTGATGTGGGCCGAGACACTGACCTTTTCCTCCAGGAGTACCTTCTCGGAAGGGCCATTTTTGTTTTTTGGGTTGATGGGCCGGGTGATTTCCCGTTTGGTGGTGACCTTGTATTCCTGGAAATCCACGTTAAAGCCCTGGGCATCCAGGACCTTTTGGATCAAGTCCATACCCGAGACCAACCGGCGGTCGGTCAGGCTGACAAAACGAATCCACAAGTCCTTGGACTTGGGCGCATCACCGTTTTTGGACGGGGATTCGGTCGGTTTGGGGGTCGATTCGCTCATGGCCGGTGGGGGTCAGATCAACAAAATTAGACGAAAGACCATTCAATTTTTAGGCCCATCCCCTTGCCCTCCTCGCCAGACCATGGGAACATGGGAGAAATCTTAGCCTTTCTGCTAGCGAAGTTGCAACGTCTAGCGGGCCGATGAGTCTCTTTTTTTACTTCAGACCCTAAGGTAATGACCCGAATTTCCTTTAAAAAATTTGGCCAAATTCTGCTGATCCTTGGTTTGGCTTGGGCCTTGGTCGGCGGCTGTGCGGGGCGCAGGTTCAACCCCAAAGAGCCGGGGGTTTGGGTTGAGTTTCAAAAGGGCGACAGGCTGGAGGAACTCGCTGCCTCTTATCAGGTCGAAGTTCGGGCGATTTTGGAACGCAACGAGATCTACGACCCCGAAGATCTAGGGCCGGGCAACATGATCTTTATCCCTGGTGCCAAATCCAGGGCCGGGGAGAAGCGGGAGGCCAATTACCCCGAACTGGACGAGAAGGACCCGGTCCTCAACAGCGGGAAGCGGTTTGTTTGGCCCGCCAAAGGGACTATCTCCTCCGGGTTCGGAGTCCGGCACGGCAAGATGCACGAAGGGATTGATCTGACCAAGGACCTGGGTTGGGAGGTCATCGCCGCCGGAGCGGGGCGGGTGGTTTTTGCGGGGCGCAAAAGCGGCTACGGCAATACCTTGATCATCGACCATGGCCGGGGCATCAAAACCCTGTATGCACATCTGTCTCGGATCAAAACCAGGGAAGGCCGCCGGGTTCGGCAGGGAGAGGAGATCGGCAAGATCGGCAACACCGGCGGCAGCACCGGTCCGCACCTGCACTTTGAAGTCCGGCTCAACGACAAGCCGCAAAACCCCTTGCGTTACCTGCCGATCAAATAGGCTTTTGGTGCCTTAGGTCCGGTCAGAAAGCGTCTTTGGCGCACCGAAAGCCTACATCCTTCCAGGCGAACTTCTCGTCCGAACTGCCCCGCATCCAACCTACCGCCGCAGCCTGGACCTCCGCCCAGGAGCCCCCTCGGATCACCTTTTCCCGGCCCATCTTGGGGTTGCGGTAGTTGCTGTTGGGGTAGGGCAGCAAGGTGGATTCGGTCCATTCCCGGACGTTGCCCGCCATGTGCTTGGCCCCGAAGGAAGAGATGTCGCTGTTCGATTCGTCCACCCCCATCGGGTTGAGCACCCCCGATTCCACGGTCCGGGCGGCATCCCGGTCAAACTGGGAGCCCGGCCAAGGGTAGGTGTTGCCGTTGGTCCCCCGGTAGGCCTTTTCCCATTCCGATTCGGTGGGCAGACGTTTGCCTTCGGTTTGGCAGTAACGTTTGGCATCCTGCCAGTTGACGTTGACCACCGGCCAATCCTCTTGCCCCTTGGGCACCATGCCGTTTTGCCAATGGGGCGGGGTGCGGTGTTGGAACCGTTGGGTGTAGGCAGCGTAGGCGGAATTGCTGACTTCGGTCTTGTCGATCAAAAAGCTGCCCAACTGCATCCGAAACTTTGGGGCCGAGACAAGGTCCCCCTCATCGCTGCCCATGATGAACTCTCCGGCCGGAACTAGAGCCATTTCCAGGTTGGATTGGGAAACTTGGGTGGCTACCGGTTTGCGGTCATCGGACTGTTCTTCCCCAAAACGCAGCAGGTCCGCCCATTCGATGACCCCGCTGTAGATGTTGAGCAACTTGAAGGAGGCGACCCACTGGCCCCGCTTTTGGGTGATGTTGCCGTAAATAAAGCCGTCCACCCCATAAAGCTCGCCCATTTTTTTGGCCTTTTGCTCATCGATGAAATCGGACATCGAGAGCTTTTGTTCCTCCAGGATCAGGGCCAGATTCTCCCGGTCCACTACCTGGAAGTTCCCGTCTTTGGTCAAGGCGGCGGAGAGGAAGTCCACCATCAGGTCCCCGTCGAAGGGGCTGGCGATGTTCCAAAAGCTGAGCTGGCCGATCTTGGAGGACTTGAGCCGTTTGGCATCCTTTTTGAGGGAGTCGGAAAACTGGGAAGCCAGCTGGCTGATCGCCACGGTTTGGGGGGTCAGCTCGGTGAGTTGGAAAATCTCTGACCAGACCAAGGTGGAGCGCTCGGTATCTATGGCCTTCATCACCAGCACATCCTTGTAGAACCGGCCATAAATGAACAGGTCCACCCCCAGCAGTTTGCCCAATTCCTTGTAGGTGTCTTGGCTGACCATGCCCGAGAGGTTGAACTTTTGCTCGGCGATGATCAGGTTGAGCTTGCTGCGGTCCACCACCCGGAAAGAGCGGCTGCGGACGATCGAGACGTTGGTGAAGTCGATCAGCTCGTTTTTGGTTTCCAGGTCCAGCCCCCCTTGGATTCGGGAAAAGGCAACGGTGGCGTACTTGGGGTTAGCCACCTGGGCGATGGACTTGGCGATTTTATCGGCCAGCTTTTCGGTGTCCAAGGTCACCGCCAGGGCGGGCATGGCAAAGAGGCCCAAACAGATCAGGGCCAAAACGGGGCGGAACAAACGAATCATCAAGCATCCCCCTGGGGATTGTGGAAAACCTTTTGCTGTGGCAAAGATGGGCCTTCGCTTCAAAAGCCCAATCTAACAATTGGTTTGCGTTTAAGCAAGCTAGCCGGGAGAGCCCATGCCGCTTTATGTAATCGCCACCCCCATCGGCAACCCCGAGGATCTGACCCTCCGTGCCCAAAGACTGCTCCAAGAAGCGAGCCAATGGATCGTCGAGGAGCCAAAAGCGGCGAGGCAACTGGCCAAAAGCCTGGGGGTCTTCAAAGAAATGTTTCCCCTCAACGAGCACAACGAAGCCGAGGGAGCCCAAGCGTTGATCCAACTGCTGTTGGAGGGCCAGACCCTGGCTTTGGTTTCCGACTGCGGTACCCCCGGTTTTGCCGACCCTGGTGCCAAATTGGTCGATCTTTGCCACCAAAAAGGGGTGCAGGTGATTCCAGTTCCCGGTCCCAGCTCTTTAACGGCAGCACTTTCGGCCAGCGGACTGCCCCTCAAAGAGTTCTTTTATGCAGGTTTTTTGCCCCGAAGCCGGGAAGAGCGAAGAAAAGCGATCCGTCGTTGGACCCCGCTCAAATGTCCGGTGGTGGTTTATGAGGCTCCCTACCGTCTCAAGGCGCTGGTAGAAGACTTGGTGGCCGAGCTGCACCCGGACCGGACGGTCAGGCTTTTTATGGCTCTGACCCAACCGGAGGAAAAAATCTTTGTTGGCTCCTTGACCGAACTGTTGGCCCAAATTGGCCAAGAGCCGCCCAAACAGGAATTTGTTTTGGTGGTGGACCCGGCTCCGCCCAAATTGGCCAAGCCACACTTCAAGAAACGTTGAGAGGAACCGTTAAAGCACCCGGACCACTTGGCCGTTCAAAAAGATCACCTTTTTGTCCGGGTAGAGCCATTGCAACTCCCCCGAAGGCAAGGGCTCTTCTTTGAGCGGTGCGCCCAAAGCCAGCTTGACCTCGTCCTTGCTGAACCCGGTTTCCACCAAGCCCATCAGGATACGCTGCTTTTTGCCCCTGGAGATTTGCATTTGCTCTAACATCGCCCAAGTCAAGGTGAGGTAGTTGGCATCCTTGTCCGGCCTGTAGATACCCGCCCAGTCTTCTACCCAAAGCTGCAAGGGGAGTTGCCCCTTGTAGTTGGCCGCCCGGAAAACTAGGTTGGGGAAGTCCGGGGACTGTTCCAGCCGCCCGGTGACCAGGAGGGCTTCTAAGGGCACCCAGGTGAACTGGGTCAGGTCGGTTTTTTTGTTGGGTACCTCTTTGTACACCTTGATCAGCCCTTCCTTTTTTTCCTGCAATTCCTGGTCGGTTTCCACGATGAAACCCGAACCGGTGCTGACCGAAGTGTCGGGGTAGAGCAGCCGGTAGAGGACATGGTTCTTTTCCGCCACCTCCAGCGCTATGACCGGGTAAATCGACTTGGCGGGGATGAGCTTTTTTTGCCCTCCATTGAGCTCGGTCCGGCCATAGGTGGACTTGTTCGCAAAAAAAGCCCCCAATTCGGCCCTGGCACCCCAAGGCAGAAACAGGGTCAAGCAGAGCAACAGCCCAAGATGTTTCATGGTTCTACCAAAAAAAAGTCCACCCGGCTTTGGCCCACCAGCTTGGAGGACCAAAGGTGCAGGTGGTCGAGTGCGGGAGGCTCGGTCGCCCGGCTGGCCTCCAAAACCACCAGAGCGCCCAAAAAAACCTCGAACCGCCGAGAAATCTCCTGCAAGGCCATGTGGCCCTGCCCACTCTGGTAAGGCGGGTCGAGCAACAGGAGCCAGGGCTTGGCCGCCCCTGGTGGGCAGAGTTTCAGCCACTTGAGGGCATCTTGTTTGGCCAGGAAAAACGCTCCCTGGGGTAAGAGTTGGTTCAAGGTGGCGCTCAGGGGACCAAAGGCCCCGCCGGTTTCGGTAAAAACCACCGGCTCCGCCCCCCGGCTGTAGGCCTCCAGGCCCAGTGCGCCGGACCCGGCAAAGAGGTCCGCCCCCTGGTAGAGGCTCAAGTCGTACCTTGCCGCCAATACGTCAAAGATCATGCCTCGGGTTTTTTCCAGGCTGGGCCTTGTGTCCTGTCCCTTGGGGGCCAAAAAACGCCTGCCCCGCAACCGCCCGGCGATGACCCTAAGGCTGGGGGGCTTCATGAAAAGGGAAAGTGGGGGATATAAACCACTTGTGCCCCAACCGTGGCGATGGCTTGCGCTTCGGGCAGGGTTTCCCCCCTGAAGTTCTCTCCCTTGACCACCACCTTGGGCTTGAGGGCCAGGATCAATTCCGAGGCATCCTCCTGGTCAAAAATCAGGATCCGGTCCACGTTGACCAGCGAGGCCAGGAGCCTGACCCGGTCCATCTCGCCGAGCAGAGGTTCACTGCCCCGTTGCCGGGTGATGGTGCGGTCCGAGTTGATGGCGACCACCAGACGGCCTGGAATCTTCCCGGCTTCCAGGAGAAACCGGAGGTGCCCGGCGTGGATCCGGTCAAAGTATCCGTTGGTAAAGACCCAAGAGGAAGGGGCATCCGGGGTTTCCTTGAGCAAAAAGGGCAGACTGCGCAGCTTGACCAAAGATTCCCCCGATTCGATCCGAGCCAAGATCTCCGACCAAGGCAGAGGGACCACGCCCATGTGGCCGATCTCCAATTCCGCCGCCAGATTGGCCATCGGGAAGGCCAACTCCGGTTCCGCTCCGGCGGCCAACATGACCGCCAAGATGGTGACCACCATGTCTCCCGCCCCGGTTACGTCGTACACCTCCCGCACTTCGGTGGGGTGCAGCTGGTGCCTTTGGCTGTCTTGGAAGTACAGCAGGCCGTCCTTGTCCAGGGAGAGGCAGAGGAATTTGGCTGAGACCTTTTCTTGCAACAAAAGAGCCGCCGAGAGCATCGATTCGGGGCCGGTGATCTTGGTTCCGACCGCCGCTTCGGCTTCGGTGCGGTTGGGCTTGATGCTGGTGATCCCCCGGTAGGTTTCGATGGGTACGCCCTTGCCCGGATCGGCGACAATGGGGATGTGGAGGCGGTTGGCTTGGTCGATGCAAAAGCGGATCAGCTCCGGGTCCAGGACCCCTTTGGCATAATCGGAAAGCACCACGGCCGAGACCTTGGGGAGCATCTCGGCGACCTTGGCCTTGAGGCGGTCCTTGGCGCTTTGGGGCACGGTCTTGTCCCCTTCGTAGTCCAGCCGGATCATCTGTTGTTGGCGGGTCAGTACCCTGATCTTGACCACCGTGGTCAAATCTTCGCCCACCACCAGTCCGCTGGGGTCTAGGCCGGACTCCCGGAAGATGTCCAAGAACTGGCGGCCCGGCTCATCCTGGCCCAACAGGCCCACGGCAATCGGGTTGCAGCCCAGGGCCTGGAGGTTCTTGACCACGCTGGCCGCTCCGCCCAGACGGTGCTCCTGGCGGCCCATTTTGACCACCGGGATCGGCGCTTCGGGGGAGATCCGCTCCACCTCGCCCCAGGAATACTGGTCCAACATCAGGTCCCCGACCACCAACAGGGTCAAGGGCTTGAAATCCAAAATGAAGCGAATCAGACGGTCTTTGATGTGCGGGTCGGTCATGGTCGGGCCTTCGAGCCGTTAGGTTTGGGCCAAGATAGCGGGGGTGGGAGGGCAAGTCAATCTCCGGGCTTTTCAGTTTCCAAATAAAGCCTTATAACCCAAGGAAACCCTTTACTCCCCCGGAAGATGAAAAAACTGGTCCTGGTCTTTTTGCTGGCAACCTTCGGTTTTTCGGCCCCCCTGTGGGCTGCCTACCGCTCCACCACCATCACCCATCTGGCCTTTGGCTCCTACCAGCTCAGTGATGGGGAGCACAGTCTGGTGGGCTCTCGGGTGGCTTTGGGGGTGAAACGTCTGTATGACCCCCACTGGGCTTGGTTTGTGACCGCCGCCGACGGTTCGGCACAAGAAAACTTCCCCGGCCCAAACGGCAGCATCTACACCCTGACCGCCGCCACCACGACCTTTACCGGCGGCTACGAATACCGGTTTGCCTTGGACGACCGAGGGGACATCGAGCCCTTTTTGGGCTTTGGGGTCAACGTGATCTCTTACGCCTTGGACTATACCTATCCGGGCAGCTCGGTCGGCAAGACCAGCGGCACCGGCGTGGGGCCGGTAGGGGAATTGGGCGGCAGGTTTGCCTTTGGGGACAGCTTTACCGTGATCCCGGCCTTCCAATACACCGCCATCCAAGTGACCACCGAAAGCGGCAGCAAAAAGGCCCTTGTTTCTTCCGGCCTTTACCTGGGGCTGGTCTTTTCTTTTTAGCCCACCTCGCCTTGGAAAAGCTCCAAACGCTCAGGCCCCCATTGGGGGGTTTTTCATCCGCAAGTTGCCGACCGTCTTGACCGCCTTGCCCAACTCTACCCCCGCCGGTTCCAGTTTTTGGACCGGGGTCATGGGGCTGACCACATTGAGCGCCTTGGGCAGCAGGGTGAAGCTCGCCGGCAAACGGCCCAGCGGTACTCCATCGGCAACGATGGTGTTCTCGTCCCCCAAGCCCCGGATCTCCAGGTCGGAAAATTGGCCTCGGAAGAGGTTGGGATTTTCCTCCCCATCATCGGCAAACAACTGGGCCAGATTGGCGGTGGAGCGGATCAGGTCTTGTCCGTTCAACTGGTAGTAGGCAAACCGCTTTTGCAGGAACCTCCGTTTGTGGCTCAACCGAGGGCCGTCGGTGATCTTGTTGCCCAAGAGCAAAATGGCGTAGAGGTAATGCCCTTCAAAACGTTTTTCCCCTTTCTCGAACAAGGTGATCCTGGTGGGGGTCCGGCGGTCAAAGAGCCCCGAGTAGGTCCGAAACCAGGAGACCAGGGTTTTAAACAGCAAGGGCAACTTGAGCTGGGGCATGCGGATCAGGGCATCGTTGAGGATCAGGTGGTTGGTCGGCAGCCCGTCGGTGCCGATGCAGTGGCACCGGATCAGGTCAAAGGGCAGGGTCGGAGATTTTTTCAACAGCTCGATTTGCCCCTTGAGCGAGGAAGGCAGCTCCAGGCAACAGGCCACCGAGCCGTCCTTGTGGTCGGGGATGAAAGCGTAACTTTGTTGGCCGTTGCGCTCCAACAGGGCACCGTGGAACTGGTTGACCGCCTGGTGGAAAAAGGCATCGTCGCCGATCAGCACCAGTTGGTCAAATTCCTGGTAAGACTCCAGCCCCTGGAGCTTTGCCGCATCTACCGGCAAAAATTCGCAGCCCGCAAAGGCCGCCTGCAACTGGGCCTGATTGCGCCGGAAAAACCGGGCGGTTCGTTTGGAACCCTTGGAATTGATGATAAACAAACGATCCATACAAACCCCGAATCCTGGGCAAAACCCAAAGGGAACAACCCGAACTCCCCACCTGGGGAAGGGGCTCCAAGCTTCTAAAACTCTAGCCCAAATCCTAGGGTGGAGCAACCAAAAAGCCCCCGGTCCGGCCCTAGGGAGAAGGGGCTAGAAACCTCCTTCCCAACTTGAGGAAATTGCACTAATGTCGCCTGGGTCTTATACAAACGGCCAAAACAGGGTCATGGGAATGTTGCTTGTTGACGACAGTTTTGAACTGGTCCTTTACCAAAATTTAGGGCAGGTGACCCGTGCGGTGTTGCACAGCAAACGGCCTTTGGAGATCCAAAATCTTTTGGTCGGTCGTGGGCCCGAAGAGGTTTTGGAGCTGTTGGCCCGGCTGTACCCCATCGGGGGAAAGGCCCAGGTGTTTGCGGCCTTGCTGGCCTTGGAAGAGGCCTATGGCCTGCATCCCAATCCTTACCACCACAAGGCCAGAGCCTTGCTGGTCCATTTTGAGAATCTGGCCCAAACCTGGGTCCGGGTAGAGCAGGACTGGGCCAAACTTTTGGGTAATCCGGCCCCGGTTTTGCCGCCAGTGGGGCTGCTGGAAGAACGGTTGACCCGGGCGCTGTACGGAGACCACCCCCCGTTTTTCTTTGGCGACTTCACCCCCAAGGCGGATGTCCGGGTGATTGGCGAGGTGGCCTTGGAGGCCAGGACTGGGCTTGAGGAGAGGCTCTTGGGCACCTCGCTGGACTTGTTCCTCAAATGGACCCAAGGCCAGTGGGCCCAATGGCTGGAAAACGACTCTGCCTTGGGTGCCAGGGTGCTCCGGTACTACCGGCAACTTCCGGCACTAAAAAATCCGTTGGTCCCCATTCTGCCCTGGGCATCGGAGCAGGAATGGCATAAGGTGCTTTCTTCGGCCGATGCGGTGGGGATGTTGTACCACCCGGTTTTGGCAGGCAAACCCCAGGAAACCGGGGCCTTTGCCCGGACCGAAAAAAGCCCGTTGCTGCAAGCATACCTCAAGACCAACCCCAATCTGGCGGTCAGCCGGGTCTTGGCGAGGCTGGTGGATTTGGGGCAAAGTCTTAAATTTTTGTCCCAAGGTCTGGAGATTGCGGTAGCCTCTACCGGGGTGAGCAAAAAAAGTGGCCTGGGGCTGGCTCAGGTCGAGTCCGCACGGGGCAGGCTGGTCCACCGGCTGAGGGTGGAGGCCGACAAGATCTTGCAGTACCAGATCATCTCTCCCCAGCAGTGGAACCTTTGCCCCAAGGGAGTCTTTTTGCAGGCCCTGGTCGGGGTCAAGGGGAGCGACAAACCGGGTCTGGCTCGGTTGGCACGGGCTTGGTCCAAGGCGTTGGACCCCTTTTTGGAAATGCCGGTAAAAATCCTTCAGGAAGAAGAGTTGTAATGAGTGAATCCACTGGCCCCACAGATTTTGGGCGCAAAGAGCTAAAACGCTTTGAGCGGGAATTCCTGCGGTACAATGACCGGGCGGCTCGGCTGAACCGGGAATTTTTCCAGGTCCACCGGATTTTGGCCCTGCACCTGCTCTCCTGCCCTGGTGCCGGGAAGACCCAGCTGTTGCTCAAAACCATCGAGCGGATCAAAAAAAGATATTACATCAATGTCATCGATTCCTACGGTTGTGCCGGTTTGGATGCCGGGCGGTACTCCAAGGCCGGGATCAATGCCCTGGGGGTCAAAGCCAGCGAGGAAGGCCGGTTGGATGCCAAGCTGGTCGGTCAGACCATCTTGGCCAGACCGCTCAAGGACAAGGGGATGGTCTTCATCGAAGGGATCGGAGCCAAAGCCTACCCTATGGACCTGGACTTGGGCGAGACCGCCAAGGTCAGCCTCTTTTGCCCCACCCAAGGGGAAGACAAGCCCTTTAAGTTCAGCCACCGGGTCAAGGGCTCGGATCTGGTGATCCTCACCAAGTCCGACCTTCTGCCTTACCTGTCCTTCAACAAGTCGGCCTTTGTCCGGGCGTTGAAGCTGGTGCATCCCAAGGCGGAGTTGATCGAGCTTTCGGCTGAGACCGGCGAAGGGATGGACGAATGGATCGAATGGATTGCTGTACAGGCTAAAAAACAGGGGGATTGATGTTGTTGTTGGGGTTGGATTTGGAAACCACCGGGCTGGACCCGAACAAAGACTTGGTGATTGAGGTCGGGGCGGTGCTCTGGGACACGGAGGCCAACCAACCGGTCCGGCTGTTCAGCGAGATGATCCTGGAAAAACCGGACTTGGCCTTGCCTAAGGAAATCGAAGAGTTGACCGGGATTCGGACCCAGATGTTGCACCGGTTTGGCAAGGCCCCGGACGACCTCTTTTTTTCCGCCCTGGGCTCTTTGTTGGAACAGGCCGATGGCTGTGTGGCCCACAATGCCGCTTTTGACAAAGGCTTTTTAACCCGCTTCTACAGCCGCTGGGGACGTGAGCTGCCTGAAAAGACTTGGATTTGTACCCTTTTGGATGTAGATTACCCAAAGTCGGTTTCTTCCAAAAGTTTGGTTTACCTCAGTGCCGTCCATGGATTTGTGAACCCCTTCGCCCACCGGGCGGTGACCGATGTGCTTTCCATGTTTCGGGTTTTGAGTCACTACAAGATCGAAGAGGTTTGGGCCAACGCTTCCTCGCCCAAGTTGGAGTTGGTAGCTCTGGTGTCGTACGAGAACCGGCAACAGGCCAAGGACCTGGGCTTTCGGTGGGACGGCAGCTCAAAAAAATGGAAGAAACAGATTCGGGCTCATCTTTTTGACCCCAAAGCTCTGCCTTTTGAGGTGGAAAAAACCTTGGTACCTTAGAGTGCAAGGGCGTTTTGCAACAGTGGATGAAACAGCTTAAATTTTTTGTGGAGCACCTAAGTGAGTCCTTTAAAATGTTGTCTGGTCGGTTTGTTGCTTGGTTGGACTCCCGCCCTGTGGGCCCAAGCTTTGCCGAGTTATGATTTTTCCGGGCAAAAAAATGGCCCTGCCAACGGCTGGTTGAAGGCCCAAGGCTTTAAGATGGAACGGGATGCCGATTCCATCAAAACCAACTTTGAGGGCGGGCGGCTGGTTTTTACGACCCCTGAGGGCACCTTGGGCCTGTTTGGCAAGGAACTGCGGTTGGTAGGGGTCAGGAAGCTGCGGGTCACCTGGGGGGTCCTGGCTTACTCCAAAGGGGCCAATTGGGCGCAAGGCAAGCTCCGAGAGCCGATCAGCCTAGTGGTCTCCTTTGGAGACGAGAAGATGGATTCGGGCAGCAGCTTTGTGCCCAACGTGCCGTACTTCCTGGGTTTTTTCCTGGGCGAAAAAGAGGACAGCACCAAGGTTTACCTGGGCAACTATTTTAAGAAGGGGGGCAGGTACTTCTGTCGGCCCTGCCAAAATCCTGTGGGCCAAGCGGTGACCACCGAGGTGGACTTGGCGGCAACGTTTATGGAGCAATTTGGCAGGACCATGCCGCCGATCACCGGGTTGACCCTGGAGATCGACACCAGGGATACCGAAGGGGAAGCAAAGGCCTTTGTGGAAAAGGTGGAGTTCCTGCCCTAGGGGGCCGGTGCTTTTGCTGAAGGCCAACATAACCTGCCCAAAAGGCCCCGCCGGGGGCCTTTTTTTTGTCCTTTATTCCAGCGCCGCCAGGGTCCGCCGCAGTTCCCGTTCTTGCCGCTCCAGTTGGATCCGTTTGGTCAGAAGATAGGCAAAAAAGAGATAAAAGGCCACCATGGCAACGTACAACATCCATTTGAGCGGATCGTCAATCGCTCCGCCGGGCTTCATGGAAAAGAGGGTCGAGGTTTGGTGTAAGGTCCGCCACCAGGTAACCGCTTGGTGGATCAAGGGGATGTCCAAAAACCCGATGATGGCGATGATGGCGGCAAACCGGGCTTGCTGTTCGCTGAACTCCACAAACCGCCGGAGCAAAAGGTATCCCACAAAGATCAAAAACAGGATCAAGGTGGTGGTCAGCCTTGCGTCCCAGGTCCAGTAGGTGTTCCAGGTCGGCTTGCCCCAGATGGCTCCGGTTACCAGTGTGATGCCGCAAAAGATCACCCCGATCTCGGCGGAGCAAAGGGCCACCACATCGTACCCTTCGGTACGTTTCCAAAGGTAACCTACCGAGGCCAGGAAGCTGATAAAAAAGGCGAGGTAACAGACCAATACGCTGGGGACGTGGATGTACATGATCTTTTGGACAAAGCCCATCGCCTGCTCCAGAGGAGCCCAGTAAAAGACCAGCCAAGCGGTAATCCCCAGGCCCAGGGCCGAGGCCAGACCCAAAATACGAACCAGTTTCATCAAAGCTCCATCACAAAGTCGAAGGTCAGGTAAGAGGCAATCAAAAAGATCAGGTCGAAGCCGACCAGTAACTTTAACCAATCCAGCTCCCCTTGGAAACCCCGACCGGCAAAAATCCCGGCCAAAATCTCCACCGAGGCCAGCAGGAGGGGGATCAAAAGGGGGAACAGCAGGATCGGCAGCAGGATCTCCTTGAACCTCACGTCGGTGGTCAGGCCCGAAAGCAGGGTCCCCAGGCTGGAAAAGCCCAGCGCCGTCACCATGGAAAGCCCCAGGACCTCAAAAAAGTAGGGCAATGCTTCGGGGTAAAAGAGCAGGGAAAACAAAGGAATCAACAGCGCCAGCATCAAGAGAAGGAAGACCAGGGTCCCCAGCATCTTGCCCAAAAAAATCGCCCCTCTGCTGATCGGGGCGAGCAACAGGGCCTCCATGCAGCCCAGGTCCTTCTCCAGGGCAAAACTCTTGGAAAGCCCCAGGATGCCCGAAAGCAGGAAGGTCACCCAAAAAACGCCGGGGGCCAAGTTCTTGTGGTTGTCGTTGTCTGGTGGCAGGGCAAAGGAGAAGATCAAAAGGATGATCACCGCAAAAAACATCATGGCGATGAAGTTCTCTGCCTTTCTCAGCTCCAAGGTCAGGTCTTTGCGCAAAATAGCCAGGATGGCACGGATCATTGGGTGGCCCGTTGGTAGTGTTCGATCAGGGTTTCGTAGTTGAATTGGGCTCGGCCATGTTCCGAGTCGATTTTGCCTTGTTCGAGAATCGCCACTTTGCTGGCCAGCTCAAAACAACAGTCCAGCTGGTGGGTGATCATCAGCACGGCTCCGCCTTCTTGGACGAATTGGCCCAAAAATTGGTTGAAAAACCCTACCGACTTATAGTCCAAACCGGTGTAGGGCTCATCAAGGAGCAGCAGCCGGGGCTTGGCGAGCATCAGCTTGGCGATGCCCAGCCGTTTGAACATGCCGGAACTGAAGTTCTTGGCCTGGGCATTGGCCACCTTCTCCAGCCCCACCTGGGCCAGCGCTTTGTCCACTTTGGCGGCTCCGTCCTCGATGTTGCGCAAGGAAGCAAAAAAGCGCAGGTTTTCCTTGGCGCTCAGGTCTCCATAAACCTGGGGTTGGTGGGACACTTGGCCCAATGCTTGGCGCAGGGCATCGGGGTTTTCGCTGACCGAACGGCCCTCAAAGAGGACTTGGCCGGAGGTGGGACGCATCAGGCCGCAAAGGATCTTCAGCAACGTGGATTTGCCGGCCCCGTTTTGCCCCAAAAGCAAGGTGAAGTCCCCGCCGTGGAGGTCAAAGGAAACCTCCTTGAGCACCCTGCGGTAGCCAAAATCCTTGACGACCCCCTGGACCGACAGCAAAGGGGCGCTCAAACCTCCTCCTCATCGTAGCCGTCCGGGTAAAACCGCTTGACCAGCCGCTCAAAGAGCAGCGGGAACAGGTCCTTGAGTTCGGCCAAGTAGGCCTCAAAGGAACCTTGGTTCAGCTCCTTGTGTTCACAAACGATCCTCAAATGTACCTGACCTTTGACCAAACAGAGCTTGGCATTTTTAACGTGATGGGAGTTGAGGGACAAAAGCTCCTCGAAAAGGCCGTTTTTGTCCTTGGGCAGCTGGACGAACATAGGTACGTCAAACAGGACCAAAAGGTGGGTGACCACCAGCAGCAGCTTGTACCCGGGCTGCTCAAGCCGCCAAATGTGGGGCTGGATCTTCTCCACCAAATCTTTGTGGCCCTCTAGGACCAACAAAATCCACTCCTCCAGCTGCTTGAGCAACTTGGGATCTTGGGTTGGTTTGTAGGCTTGGTCAAGTGGATTTACGGCCATTTTGGAAAACGAGGCTGGTAGGTCAAAGGTCCTTTGAGGAGAGGCCCCATCCTTTCGCCCAGCCCTTGTCCGGCTGAACCTTGGTTCCACTGTGCACAGGATGTGGGGAAAAAGTCAAAACCCCAAAAAAGGATTGGGCTTGACTCAGCCCAAAAGGGTCCCTATCATCGGTCGAAAGTCCTTATGGGGTGCGCTATGATTGCGCATGAACAGCAACCGAGGTTGAAATGATTCGAGACGAAAAAGCTCACGGCTCTAACCGGTTCCATCCCGAAGAACCCTCTGCGGTGGGCTCTAGGAACAGTCTGAATCGAGACAACCGGGACGAGTATGTAGAGAGTCAAAGGATTATCGATGAAGAAGTCGATAAGATCCTCAACCATGTCAACTCCAAGCTGCCCCCCGAGGTGCTTGAAAAGTTGCATGTCAGTGGCTCAATCAAGGAAATCCTGCACAACTACTTCAACCAGGGCTTCCACAACATGTACAGCCGCTACTTGGTCACCGTCGAAGACGAGATGTCCAAGAAGCTGCGGGATCTGGTGGACCAAGAGGAACTCAAGAACCTCAACCGCTACACCCCCCAGGAAGTGGGCGAACTGATCGACGAGATCGGTGGTCTCGAACAGTTCAACAACACGGCGCTGGAACGGTCGATCGTCAACATCTACAACCACCTCCAAGGCCACTTGGAACACGGGGTGACCGACCTGCAAGCCCGGACCAACAAACTGCTGCGGGAAAAAACCGATATCGGCCTGATGGTGGGCACCGAAAACGCCTTCACCCTGGTCAAAGGCCACTACTCGGACAACAAAATCAAGCCGGACACGGTGACCGATGTTTGCCTTTCGATCAACGTGGCCGAATCGGAATTGCTCAACCCGATCTTCCACTTCCAGATCGGTACCGAATCGATTGTCCGGGAGATCTTGAGCGATTACATCACCCGCCAACTGGACCAAGAGATCAGCAGCCTCAACCGCAAGCTGGCCGAAGATGGGCAGGTGGAGCTGAGCGAGGCGGACCAGATCATCGAGAAGCTCAAGCGGCTGGAAAAATACATCGATTTTGAGGACAACAACGAGTCCCCCCAGTACAAATGGGTCTCTAAGGATTTCCTCAAGACCCTGGTGGGGATCGGTTCCGACTCCCAAGCCGGGCAGCCCGATCCGCTCAACGTTCGGGAGAACATCCAACGGATCGTGGACCGGGAAAACCTGCGCAACCGGGGCTTCAACAAAGCGGTGACCGCCTTGACCCAGATCCTGGATAAAACCAGACTGGGCTACCAGCACATCGAAAACTTCAAACAGGCCAGGAAGGTGGTGATCCGGGAGTATTCGGAGCTGTCGATCCACAACCTGCCCGATGAGCGGTATTCGGCCACCTTGGTCTATTATGATGAAAAACAACTCCGGGAACAAAGGAACGCCTACTGCGTCCAGATCGATGAGTTTGATCAGCAGGCCAAAAAACTTTGGGACGTTTACGAGCGGGTCCATGAGGCCCACAAAGCGGAACAGGGCTTTTTGGATTACCAATCGGTAGCCAAGATGTTTTTGGGCGGAGCCGAACCTGCGGCCAAAGACGAACGGGGCAAACGGGGCTCGGACCCACAGCCGGTGGCCGAACCGGTTGAAGCTGCACCGGTCAAGGAATGGGATGAAGTCTTTTTTGTCCAGCCCAAGAAAAGCGAGATGGAAAAGCTCAACGATACCTTTGCGGAGCGCCGCAAATACTTGACCCGCAAGTTCCAATTGTTGCGGGGCAAGATCCACGACACCTTCAAGTACGACAACCCGCCGGAGCGGCTGATCTTAGACCAGCGGTTGGACTTTCTGGAAGGCCAGTTCGAGACCTACAACCGGCAGGTGAACCCCTACCATTTGCGGGCCGGGCTGTTCTTGGAGATCAACCTGACCACGATCAAGCGCAAGGAAAATACCATGCAGGCGGTCAGCAACGTGATCACCGAGTTTTTGGCCTCGGTCAGCACCGGCTTCTCCGATCTTTCTCGGGAAAAACACTTGGAAGCGGCGACTGCGGACCAATACACCCCCAGCTTCGTCGGCTCTCCCGGGTTGACTGCCCGGACCTGACCGGTTGGGTTCCGAGACCGTGACGGCGGGACTTGCTTTTGCACCGACAGGTCCCGACCTCCCTCCCAGCCCCTCCTTACCCGATGCCCTGGCCCAACTGGCCGGGCAAGGGCAGGGGGCGGTCCACCGCTACCTTTGTGCCTCCGGGTTTGCCTGCCGGAGTTTGAACCTCAAATCCACTTTTTTGACCTGGGAAGCCCTGTGGGTCGAACTCAAGCGCTTGGCGGGGTTCGAGCTTTGTTTTTTGCTGCCCCGTACGACCGGGCTGGTCTGGGTCCTGCCCTCCTTGGCCGCTTCTCGGGTCTCCTTGGAGCCCTTGGAGTTGGTGGTTCTTTACCTCAAGGAGTCAACCCCCGACCCCAAACATTCCCCCGGCACCCTGCTGGCGGCTTTGTCCGACCTGCTGCGGCTGCGCACCCCTTTGGACCTGGAGCACCTGAAAGCCGAGCCGGTCGATTGGCCCCAAAAGGGGTTTGGCAAGGCCCCGGCGGTTTTGCAAAACAAAAGCCCCAAACACCTGGTGGAGGTGACCAACGAGCTGTTTCACCACGGCAACCTGGAGGCGTTGGGCAAAGTGCTGCGAGACTACGAAGAAACCTACCCCCTGCTCAAGGTGCGGCTTTCCCACCAAGGCCAACCGGTCCAAGACCTTTACAATCTCTTCCAGTGGGGCCGGGTCAGGATGGGGGACCGAATCTCCTTTTGGGTGGAAGGCCCGGCCTTTTCGGACCTCTCCCGGCTCAAGGCCTGGATGACCAAGGCCTGTAGCGGCAATTACTCCGTGATGCTCAAATCGGGGCAAAGGTTTTTCCGATGACTCTGTTCACCCTGGCCCAGCCCCACCCGTCCCAACCGGTGTGGTTCAATCTGTACTGCCAACGGCCCGACGGTCTGCCGGTCTATTCAACCACTGGGGCCGAATGGAACGGCAAGGAGCGGAGGGAGCGGGACGGCCAAGTGGCCTTGTGGCTCGGAGAGTTGGAGCAGGCAACCGGGGCCAAGTTTGGGGAGAATCTTTTTTTGCTGGCTCGCTGCTTTGGCCCCCTTTCCCCGGAGCCGGTGGGGGTTTTGGAATACCTGGGCCTGACCGAAGGGGGACTAAAAAATCTCCCCGGCCCCTTGGCTCAGGAAGCTTGGCTTCGTTTACTCGAAAGGTTCGGCGACCTGTCGGGGAAAAAGCCTTCCCGGCTGACCGGGACCTTTGAAGAGAAAAAAAACCTGTTGCTCCTGGGCCGGGCCAAAGGGTTCCCGGTGGGGCCGAAGCGGCAGGTTGAAGAGCTGTTGGGTCTATTGTTGGCCCAAGCAGGTGAAGAGGGGTTGTTGCTGCTTGAACCGGCACCTTGGGTACCGGCAGGGGAAGACTGGGTTTATGGGCAATTCCGGGCCAGAGCCGAGGAAACAGGCTTGGGGGCCCCGGTGTTTTGGGCCCGACCCTTTTTGCCTTTTGACTCCTGCAACTTTGTCCCTCAGCCCTTCGAGGCTTGGCCGCCGACCGAAGCCCTGGCCTTTGCCCCGGCCTTGGAGCAAACCGTAGCCACCTTGGAAGGCCAGTGTTTGGACCTTTTTACCCTCACTTTTGTGGCCGGTTCCGGGAGATTCTGGCCCTTGGGGCTTGGTTTCCCGGCCAACCCGGCCCCGGAGGCGAGGTTGGAGATGTTGCTGGACCTCAACCGGCAGGGCCGTTTGGATGCCCCCGGACTGGCGATGGCTCTGCACCCCCAGGAGGTGGAAGGCCTGATGGCCGACCGGCTGGAAGAGACGGACCTGTTGGAGCCTTTGGGGCAGGGCTCGGCCTTGACCGGAGCGCCCGGAGCCGCAGTAGGAAAGGTCTATTTCAGTGCCAAAGCCTTGTTGGCCGCTGAGCCGGGGCCAAAGTTACTGTTTGTTGCCGAAACGTTTCCCCAGGACTTTCCGGCTCTCAAAGTGGCCCGAGGGATCTTGACCGCCCAAGGGGGCTTTAGCTCCCACGGCCCGGTGATGGCCAGGAGCCTGGGCAAGCCGGCCTTGTTGTTGCCCGAGGCCAAACTGGAAGCGACCCAGGTCCGCATTGGGGGACAGATGGTCCAAGAAGGCCAGTGGTTGAGCCTGGAGGCACCAACCCAAGGTCCGGCCAAGTTCTTCCGGGGGAAGGCCCGGTTGGTCCAAGGAAAAAGCGAAGTGCTGGAACGGTTGGCGGCTCGGCTGTTGACCCTGCCCTTGCCCGCCAAGGTACTGGTCAATGGCGACGAGCCGGACCGGATCGCCCAGGCCATGGCTTGGGGTGCCCAAGGGGCCGGATTGGTGCGGATGGAAAATCTGTTGGTCCAAGAACCCTTCTTTCCCCTGCTACTCGGCCTAGTTTTAAACGGCGACCAAGGCCGGACCGAGATGTTGACCCAACTGTCCCAAACCCTGAGCCGGGCGCTGTTGGCCCGGATGGAGCCGGTGGGGACCGGGGTCTTTTGCTTGCGGCTTTTGGACCTGCCTAGCCACGAGTTGTTGCCCGCCCCTGGGGACCCTTCCCGCAAAATGGCCGCCCGGTTGGCCGACCACTTCCCCGGCACCGAAGCCCAAGACTGGTTTTTTTCCCTCCAGGCCTTCCGGGAAACCAATCCGATGCTGGGCTACCGGGGCGCACGGCTGTTGTTGTCCCACTTCTTTTTGGTCCGGTTGCAGGTGATGGCTTTTTTGGAGGCCGCCGAACTGTTGCACCGCAAAACCCCAAGGCTGCCCCGGTTGCAGTTGATGGTCCCCTTTGTGGCCTTGGGCTCGGAGTTTGAGGTCTTACGGCGGGGCCGCAACGAGGTGGAGGGGATCGAAGCGGTGGTTGACCGCTGGACCTTGGAGCGAGGTTTTTCCAAGCCCCCCTTTGAACTGGAATTGGGGGTGATGGTGGAGCTGCCCTCCCTGGCCCTGGATGGGGCCAACCTGGCGAGGGAAGCCAGCTTCTTCAGCTTTGGAGGCAACGACCTGACCCAAGCGGCCCTGGGCCTTTCTCGGGAAGACTGGAGCCGGTTCAGCACCGCCTACACTCAGTTGGACTTGATGAGCGACCCCTTCGTAAAGCTCAACCCCCAAGTGGCGAGGCTGATGGGCCTGAGCCTGGAAGAGGGACGGAGCATTCGGCCCGACCTGGGCGGAAGGTTTTGTGGGGAACAGCTTTTGGGGGAAGAAGAGCTGCTTGAACTCCTGGAAATGGGCTTGACCCAGTTTTCCGTCTCCCCCGCCCGAGTGCCGGGCCTGCTGTTGCGGTTGGCCCGGCTGGGACAGCGGAGCAGTTGACCCTCCCCGCTGCTCCTACGGTCAAGACTTCTTGGGTCTGCCCGGTTTGCGCTTCGGTTGTCCGGCGGTGTCCTTCTTGGGCTTGCCTTTGGACGCAACGGGCTGCTCCGCCTTTTTGGGCCTACCGGGTTTGCGGGTCCCCGTTTTTTTTTCTCCCAAAATCGTTGCCGTTGGAGCAGTCTTTTTGGGCCTGCCCGGCTTGCGCTTTACCGGTGATTGGGGTTTCTCCGCTCCGGTCAAGGTCAACTGAGTAGAAACCTCCGACTTCCGAGGCCGACCGGGCTTTCTGCCGACCGGCGGTTGGGCCGTTTCTTCCGAGGGGAGGTTGCCGGTCAAGGGACTGGCCAAGTCCACCTTTTTGGGTCTGCCCGGTTTGCGGAGCTTGCCCTTTGGTGCCGTCGGTGCCGCCGATTTTTTGGGCCTACCCGGTTTGCGCTTGGGTTGAACTTCAAGCTGGGCCACCAGAGGGATCGGACCGGCCAACTTGGATTTGCCGCCTCCTTTGGCAGGCGGACCGGTTGGGGCTTCAGCATGGTCGGTCTGCCTACGGTTGTGCCGGGGGAAAACCGGCTTGCGTCCAAAGGCGACCTTAAAGACATCGTCGTAGGTTGAGGCAAAATGGACTTCCAACTTTTCCTTCAGGTGGTCCGGCAGTTCCAGATAGTCCTTTTTGTTGGCCGCCGGGACGATGATGGTCTTGAGGCCCGACCTTCGGGCGGCGATCATTTTTTCCTTGAGCCCGCCGATGGGCAGCACCTCGCCGATCAAGGTCAGCTCTCCGGTCATGCCCAACTTGGGGATCAGGGGTTGGTCCAACATTAATGAAATCAATACAGAAGCCATGGTGACCCCGGCGGAAGGCCCGTCTTTGGGGGTTGCCCCGGCCGGGACGTGGAGGTGGACCGCCTTGTTGTCAAAAAAGTTCTGGTCCCCACCATACCGAGCCGCATTGGCCATGACAAAGCTGTAGGCGATTTTGGAAGACTCCACCATCACCTCGCCCAGCTGGCCGGTTTGTTGGAACGACTTGGCCGCAGAGGCAACCCAGTTGGCCTCCAAAGACAAAATAGAGCCGCCCATGCTGGTCCAAGCCAGCCCGGTTGCGACCCCGGAGCGGCCTTCGCCGTGGATCTCGTCGTCTTCAAAGATCGGGTTTTTCAGGTACTTCTTGACCTCGGCCAAGCCAATCCGGCTGCCTTCGAGCTTCGAGCCCCGGACGATTTCGGTGGCCCGTTTGCGGCAGATTTTTTGGATCATGTTTTCCAACTTCCTGACCCCCGCTTCCCTGGCGTAGCCGTCGATCACCGCTCGGATGGCCGGGTCGGCAAAGGCCAGCTGCTCGCCGGTCAGGCCGTGGGCCTTGCGTTGTTTGGGGATCAGGTATTTTTTGGCGATGTGCATCTTCTCGGCGGCGATGTAGCCTGAGAGGCGCAAAACCTCCATTCGGTCCAGCAATGCCGGGGGGATGGTGTCCAGTTGGTTGGCGGTGGTGATAAAAAAGACCTTGGAAAGGTCAAAGGGCAGGTCCAGGTAATGGTCCGAAAAGCTACCGTTTTGTTCCGGGTCCAAAACCTCCAAAAGAGCCGAGGCCGGGTCGCCCTGGAAGGAGTTGCCAATCTTGTCGATCTCGTCGAGCATGATCACCGGGTTGGCAAACTTGGCCCCCTTGAGTGCCTGGATGAACTTGCCCGGCATGGCCCCGATGTAGGTCCGCCGGTGGCCCTTGATCTCCGCTTCGTCTTTCATGCCGCCCACCGAAAAACGGAAGAACTTCCGGCCCATCGCTCGGGCGATGGACTTGCCGATTGAGGTTTTTCCGACCCCCGGAGGGCCGACAAAACAGAGGATGGTTCCGGCATTTTCCTTGCGCAAGGCCATGGAGGCGATGAATTCGATGATCCGTTCCTTGATGTCTTCCAAGCCGTAGTGGTCGGCTTCCAAAATCTTTTCGGCCCGAACTATGTCTAGGTTGTCCTTGGAGTAAACCCCCCAAGGGAGGCCTACGATCCATTCCAGGTAGTTGCGGCTGACGTTGAATTCCGGGGATTGGACATCCAAAATCGCCAGCTTGCCCATTTCCTCGTCAAACCGCTCCTTGACCTCCTGGGAAAAGGAGAGTTTTTTGGCCCTTTGTTGCAGCTTTTCGATGATCTGGGTTTTTTCGTCCTTGCTCAGGCCCAGTTCCTTTTGGATCTCCTTGAGCTGTTCCCGTAAAAAGAATTCCCGCTGGTGCTCGCTGATCCGGTCTTCGATCCTTTGGCTGATCTCCGCTTGCAGACGGGACAGCTCCAATTCCTTTTTTATCAGCAACAGGGTTTTGCCCAACCGGTCCACAATCGGGATTGTGGCCAGGATCTGCTGCAGTTCTTCCTTGTCGGCGCTGGTCAAGGTGGAGGCAAAGTCGGCCAGACGGGAAGGGTCGTCCATGGAAATCTGGCTGATAAATTGGTTGAGCTCCTCTTTGATCAAGGGGTTGAGCCGGATCAACTCCTTCATGTTGGAGAGGATCTCCCGAGAGTAGGCCCTAATCTCGTCGTTGACCTTGGGGCGGATCTGGTGGATGTACTCCACCCGAGCCCGCATGATGTCTTTGGAAGGCAGCGCCTCAACGATGTGGATCCGCTCCAATACATCAAGCAAAACCTGAGAACCGTGGTTGTCCTGGGAAAAGACCTTGGCAATCCGGGCTACCACCCCATATTTATGGAGGGCCGCAACCTTGGGTTTTTCCGAATCAAAGGCGGCGGTGGAAAGGAAGATCCCTACATAACCCAAGCCTTTTTGAGCCTCCAGCAGGGTCTGCTGGTAGATGTCCCCTTCCACGACCAAGGGGATCACCATGTGTGGGAACAAGGGGCGGTGCTGTACGGCGATGACCCCCAGTTGCTCGGGGAGATACTCCCCTTTGGGCAGGATCACCCCGAAGTTGCCTGCATCCGAGCCGCCGTCCAAGATGACCTCTCCCGATTCCATGGGGATAGCTTCCCCTTGTTGGACCTCCGAGTCGGGCTTTGCTTTGGGTTTGCGCCTCTTTTTAACCGGCTTGATTTCTTTATCCTTTTCAGAGTCGCTCATGCCTTGTGTTCCAAAGGAGGTTGGTGCTTTTTGCTGCTGGATCGGGACGGCTTCTGGCCATCCTAAACAAAAATCTTTTGCCCGGCAACCAAAGCCGTCTAAAATTTTGTGCCACAAAGCCTGGGTGGGAAAAAATCGTTACCCGGAAAAATGAGGGCGGAAAGCGAAGAACCGTAGGTTTGGTCAGGGGGCAGAAAATTTCTTGCAAGTTCAGGTTGAATGTACTACTTCACTTGAGTACTAAGTGGACCTTTTCGCCGGTCCGTCTTCTTTTGGGGGGAACTG
>Ga0156746_160_pt1 | contig 48142 bp, 48 predicted proteins | sample RifOxyD1_FD_112075 | JGI IMG/M metagenome (GOLD analysis project Ga0156746, IMG submission 112075) | Candidatus Lambdaproteobacteria bacterium RIFOXYD1_FULL_56_27 | reverse complement strand
GCGACCAAGTCCGGTACTTTGTGAACATCGGGGGTTTTGGGCTCAGTGGGCAGGTCAACCAAATCCTAGAGCAACAAAAGGGCTCCCTGGGCTTTTTGAGCGGCAAGGCGGCCTTTTTCCTGGCCAGTTTGCGGGGGATTTTGACCGGCAAAAATGCCAAGGTCCGGTTGGTGATTGATGGAGGCCCGCCGGTGGAGATGACCAGCAAACTGGTGGCCTTGGCGAACGGGCAATTTTTTGGCGGCGGAATGTGGATCGCCCCCCAGGCGAGTAACGAGGACGGCTGGTTGGACCTAGTGGTCTTGGGCGACCTTTCCGCCTGGGAAACCTTACGGCAGTTTCCGCTGGTTTACCAAGGCCTACACCTGGGCCGTCCGGGAGTCCTTTGCCAGAAGATCACCGTCCTGGAAGCCAGCTCGGAAGAACCGGTCTGGGTGGACCTGGACGGCGAAGTAGTCGGCCAACTCCCCGCCCGGTTCGAGGTGGTACGGCAGGGGCTGAAGATTTGGGTCTAGTTCCCCGAACCTAGCCCCCCCCAAAAAAATCTCCTCTATTCTCTCCAACCCCGGCCTTCTTGGCTCCCACCACTGGGCCGTGGGATCAATCGTTGGCTGGGGTGTAACGCTCTACAGTGTTTAAATAAGTAGCTGCCGCCGATTGCCCGCCGACAATGTAAATGTAGGTCCCGTCGGTAGCACAGCCGTGCCCCCACCGAGCGGAGGTTAAGCTGGTTTTGGTTGTGTAGCTGTCTGAGGTTGGAGAGTATTTAAGAACACTGTCCAAGGCACTGTTGGTTGTGGTCAATCCACCAAAGAGATAAATCTCGCTGTTGTAGACAGCCGCACAAAAGCGGGATCGTCCCGTTGAGAGGGCTGCAATACTTGTTGGAGTGTACGAACTGGTGTCATAGACTTCTGAGGTCGTTAGTGCCGAGCCCGTGATGTATCCAGCTCCATTGTATCCGCCAAAAAGATAGACTTTGGTGCCGATTACGGCGTGGGCGAAAGAGGCCCTTGCGGTGATCATATTGGTCCCTGCCGAACTCCAAGAACCGCCAGTCAAGGTATATACTCCAGAAAGGAACGAAGACGTTGTACTGTAGTATCCCCCAAAGGTCCAGAGGGTGGTGCCGATATACTCCATTCCTGTGTCGGTTAAGGTAGCTAAGGAATGGTTGTAAAGCGTGCCTGTCCCCAGACTACCGTAGCTGGTCAAATACACGGAGGTAATCCCAGTACCGTTAGTGTCTGTTGAACCAGTGCCGTAATAATAGCTTGCCCCGTCTGTTGCGGCTAAGGCTACCGTATGAGCGGACAATATTGGGCCTGATGGGTTATTCCAACCGCCCCCGCTGATTGAGTAAACAGACAATTGGTTAAAGACTGCACCATTATAACCTTGGCCACAGGTGATAGTGCCTGAGGTGCTGAGGTAGATACAATTGATATTCGTAATAGCGGTAGGTAAAGTGTTTAAGGTGGTCCAAACCGCCAAAGTCGTGAAGGTGGTCCCCGTATAAGCCGTAGCCAGTGCGTTTCCGGCAGTGTCTTTGGGTTTAAAACTGCTGGAACTGCCGACCACTACCACATTGTAAGCGGTGTTTGCAGAAAGGGAACCGGTCAAGGTGAAGGTGAACACTGTGTTGCTGCTGGCGGTTACGGTGCTGCTCATCATCACACAAGTACTGCCGGTTGTCTTTTGCAGGTACACGGTACCCACACAGGCACCGGTGGCATCAGCACTGATCGAAGTGGTGTCCATCGCTTCGCTGAAGGTAACCACCACCGTGGTGATCGAAGAGGCGCTTGCCGCCGCAATCGGGGTCACGCTGACCACCGTAGGTGCGGTAGTGTCGGCGGTGCTGGCGGTGGTAAATCCGGTGGACTGGGTGTCGGCTGCCGCCAGGGCGTTGCCCGCCGCATCCTTGGCCGCCGTGGTCACTTTGATCTTGTAGGTGCTGCTTCCGGTCAGGTTGGCCGAAGGGGTCAGGGTGAAGGCGGTTTTGGCCGTATTGGCGGTGATGGTGCTGCTCATCGCCACACAAGTCGAGAATCCATCGCTGGAAAGCTGCACCGAGCCGGAGCAGGTGGTGGTGGTCCCGGTGGTGATGGTGGTGCTGTCCATCGCTTCGCTGAAGGTCACGGTGAGGGTCGAGTTGACCGCCACGGAAGTGGCCGAGTTGGCCGGGCTGGTGCTGCTGAGCGTGGGGGCCGTAGCGTCTTTGGTGGTAAAGCCGACCGACTGGGTGTAGTCGGAACTCAAGGCAGTGCCGCCGGAACTCTTGGCACTGGTGCTGACCCGGACTTTGTAGGTTGTGCTTTCCGTTAAGTTGGCCCGGGTGGTAAAGACAAAAGATTTGTTGTCCGAAGTCGAAGGGGCCCCCAACAGGGCGCAGGTAGAAAAGTTGTCCGACGAAAGCTGGATCGCCCCGGCACAAACACTGTCGCTCCGGGAGGAGTTGGTGCCAACCGAGGTGACATCCATTTCCTGGTCAAAGGTCACGGTGATCGTGGGCACCACTGCCACCGAAGTGGTGGAGTCCGAAGGGGTCACCGAAGAAACGGTGGGGGCAGTGGCCGTGGTCGTGTCTCCCGCTTCCGGAGCCCCGGCGGTGACTTCGGTGGTCTCCAGGGGGCTGTCTTCGAGGGTTTGCCCGCCGCAACCGGCGAGCAGGATCAGGCCCAAACCCAGGGCCAAAGCGTAAAAGGAACGGTTGGTTTTCATCGGGGCCCCCTTAAAACTGGTAGGAGAAATTCATGGTGGGATGCTCAAAGCCGGGTAACAAGGCAAACTGCCATTGCCGGGCCGGGGCCGCTAGGTTTTGGGCGCTCTCGGAAGAGCCGCCAAAAAAGATAAAGTAGCCTTCCATCAAACCAAAGACAATGGTCATGGAATCAAAGGTTTGCACTGCCGCTTTGTCTGCCTTCATCTTGGTGACATTGGCATCATATTCCGTTTTGATGGTCGCTCTTGTGGCGGTGGAATTGGAGGCATCATACTGGGTTTTCAGGTCTGCGTTCTTGGTAGCCAAGCTGTTGTAGTCCTTGGCGGCATTGGAGGACAACAGGGCGGTCCCCCCGGCTCCGGCCAGGGCAAAAAGATGCCAGCCCCAACCATATCCGTCTCCGCCGTCACTGGTGATCCTGGGTCCCAGGTCCACCGGAGCGGCCTTGGCTCCAGAGATTTCGGCGGCAGTTTTGCCCACCAGCTCCAAGGAGAGTTTTTCCAAGGAGACATCTAAGTTGGAGAGGTCCGAGTTGTGTTGCACCGTCTTGGAAACCAGGATCGAACCGTCCTGGATGGCCATGATCTTGGCGCTTAACATGTATTTGGTGTCGTTGATCTTAAACAGACTGGTGGAAACCACCCGGTCCACCCCCAATTGCTCGCCGATCAAGGTAGCACATTCGTCCCGGGTACACCCAGAGGTCTTTTGGATCTGCTCGGGGTTCATCTTGTCCACATCCGCAGAACTGGCCAACTTGAAGGGGGCTACCGAACTGAGGCTGGAGCGGAACAAGTCGGAAAAGGCTTTGATCTGGTCTTTGTTCAGGTCCTTGGCTTCAATGTCCAAAACCGCCACCAAGGTTTCTTTGGTGGTTTTTTCGGTCTCAAAAACCACTTCGGCTTGGCCGATCACCTCGCCGCCCAGACCGGCGATGCCCGCCAGATTTAAGGTGGTCTTCTCCCCTTTTTGGTCGTAGGTGCCCTTAAAGACCAAGGCCTTGCTGAGGTTGATCCCGCTTAAGCTGTCGGACAAAAAGACCAGCTTAAACTCAGGGAAAAACTTCTCCAAGGCCATGTAAAGACTGGTTTCAATTTTCTTGGCCGTGGCATCGGTCTGTTGGTTGTGGATGTTAACCACTTGGATCACAATCGCCTTTTCGGCGTTTTTGGCGATTTTGGGCTTTTCCTGCAGCTGTTTGGCCGCATCTTCCATCGCCTCTTTGAGGGGCTGGGCCAACAACGGTCCGGTCAGGGCCAAAAACAAACCAAAAAAAAGAACCAGTCGCTGGATCATGATGTCAAGTTAAAGCAGAGATTCAATGATGTTGGTGAGTTGTGTTTCCAAGTCTTCCTTAAACCCACGGAACTCGTGGGAGATGATCCCTTCTTTGTTGATCACCACGATCCGAGGCAGGCTGTTGACCTGATACTTTTTGATGGCATCCCGCTGGTTGGGCAGCATCATGGGCAGGTCGATCTTCTTTTTGGCGATAAAGCGGGTCATGTCCTCATCGCTGATTTCGGTGTCCACGTTGACGTAGATCAATTTGGCCGCCTTGCCTTGGAAGTGTTCGGCAATCCGGTTGTAGGTGGGGATCTCCCGCATACAAGGGACACAACTGGTGGAGAAGAAATTGAGCACCACCACGTTTTTGGTTACCTCAGGGACGTACTTGCCGCCCTCTTCGACCGGGTTGCCTTGGGTATCTTTCTTGAAGCCAAATTCCTTCATCAAGGTTTGCAACTTCATCAACCCTTCCCCCTGGGCCTTTTTGCCGCTCAAAAAGGGTGCCTCTTGGCCGACCATACTTTCGGAGGAGGACTCGGCCCACAAGGCGGGGGAGAGGAACAGGAGAGAGAGGGTCAAAAACAGTAACTTCGCCTTCACTGGGTTTTGCCTGTGCTAAAGTTAAGGTTACGGGGCGACCTTGGAACCGGCCGCTTCTTCAATGGACAATTTTTTCCCGGCGATTTCCACACCGCTTAAGATGTCTCCGGCGATCTCGGTCAGGGGCATCACTTCTCCAGAGGGACTGATTGCCCCTTGTTTGCCCGCAGGGACATCCACCGACTGGCCGTTTTGGGCCGAAGCCAAAGCCACCAGACCGTTGAAGGTCGCCACTCGAGTTTGGCTGGCCGCTTCTTCGACCACAAAATCGGTGCCCTTGACCCCAACCACTGCATTAACGGTACGGACTTGGAAACTCCGGTCCGGGCGGCGGTTCACCAAAGCCCGCAGCTTCCCGGTCAGGTTGAGGTCGATCTTCATGGCTTCTTTGCCCTGCTCGGCGCTCAAGTCCACGGCGCTGTTGGGGCCCAGATAAACCACGTCCCCGTTTTCAAAGGCCAGCTTGGCCTTGCCTTCAGGGCCGGTTTCGATCCGGTCGGAACCAAAAATTTCGGTTTCTTGTTTGTGAATGTCCAAGACCTTGCCCGAACGAATCACTTGGACCACCGGGTCCAGCAGGACCAAGGTGGCAATCTTGGGGGCCGCAAACACGGACTGGGCGGTAACCACCAGTCCAAAAAAAGCGGTCAACAGTTGGCGCATGAAGAGACCTCGGTAAAATTGAACTTGTGGGATAGACTACCTTCTTTGGCCCAGAGGTTCAAGCACTTTGTCCAAGTTCCAGGGCCTACTGGTACCAAAGGGCTGGGAACAGGTGGGCTTTCGGTTGCAGTTTTTTTTGGTTATCGGTTCACTTCTCTGGGGCAATCTGGTAGTGGATAAACCAGAAAGTCTGCTGTTTTAAGCCAGCCACTGGGGATGCCATGACCATCAAAACAAAAATATTAGCCGGTTTTTCGGTGATACTCTCTTTGGCGTTGTTTCTGGGAGGTTATAACCTTCTGGGTTACCGGTCTATCGGTGATGCGGTCGAGAATATCGAGTATTCCAAGTTTTTTGCCCTTTTGGAGATCCAGCACCGCAAATGGAACGAGGGGCTGGCTTCGGTTTTTTTAAAAGAAGACCTGTCGGAAATGGCCATTGAACTGGACCACACCAAATGCCGGATGGGCCGTTTTCTGTACAGTGACGAGGCCAAACGGTTTGTGGAACATTTGCCGACCATGGCCCCGTTGCTTGAAGAACTAAAGCCGGTCCACAAGGACCTGCATGATTCGGCCGGGGAAATTGGGGCTCTTTGGTTCACCCAGGACCCCCAAAACCAAAGGGCAGCCAAAAAAATCTACCAGGACAAAACCCTGCCCTCTTTGTCCAAAATCGCCGACTTGCTCAACCGGATGTCCAGTGAGCTGGAAAAACTCGCCACCGGCTCGGCAGCCAACCTCTCAGAAACCGTCAAGGGCCGGACGACCCTTTCGGGGGTGCTGCTTGGTTTGATCTTGTTGTTTGGAGCAGTGGCGGCCTTTTTGATTGGCCGGAGCATCACCAAGGCCCTTTCGGCGGTGATCGGGGACCTGAACGTGGCTTCAAAGGCACTGAACACTGCCGGGAAGGAAATCGCCGGAGGATCGGTCCAGGTCGCCCAAGGGGCGAGCGAGCAGGCGGCGAGCTTGGAGCAAACCTCCAGCGCCATGGAAGAGTTGGCCTCACAGTCCAAAGACAACGCCGATGCCGCCCAACACACCTTCGAGGCGGCAGGTTCGATGAAAACCGGGCTGCAAACCGCCAGCAAGCAGGCTGAAAACGCCCTGAGCCTTTCGGGAAAGGCTTGTGGTGCCTCGGAACGAGGGGTGCTTTCGATGCAAAAAATCAGCGACAGCCTCAAAGAAGTTGACCAGGCCAGCCAAGAAGTGATGGACATCATTGAGTTGATCAATGAGATCACTCATGAAACCAAAATGTTGGCTACCAATGCCGCCATTGAAGCCGCTCGGGCCGGAGAGCAGGGCAAGGGGTTTGCGGTGGTGGCCAACGAGGTTTCCAAGCTGGCCGAAAACTCCAAGGCTGCGGCCAAAAAGATCAACGACATCGTCAAGCTCAACGCCCAAAAGGCCCAGTCTGGCAAGGACCAAGCCGAAGAGGGCAACCGGGTGTTAAATGAGATCCACCAGCTGAGCACCCAATCCAAAGAGCTGGTCGCCCAGATCGTCCAGGCTAACCAGAGCCTCTTCTCCCAAGCCAGCGAGCTGGAAAGTCTGGCCGAGCAGATCAATCGGACCTCGCTGCAACAGTCCCAAGGGACCAGCGAGGTCTCTCGAGCGATTGTGGAGATGGACGAAATCACCCAGTCCAACGCCTCGGCGGCAGAGCAATCGGCCAGCTCCTCCGAAGGGCTCAAGGAACAGTCGGACGCACTCCAGGCGACTATCGACCGTCTGGTGCAGCTGATCGAAGGCGGCGGTTCCGGTTCGGGGCAACCCACCGCCCACCCGACATCCGCCGGGATCCAGCGGCTTCGGTTGCCCTCCGCCTGAGTCCCAGGTACTTTTAAATCTCTTTTAGAATCAGAGGATAAAGGAGTAAAAAGAGAGTCGGCGGCCTTGGTATGGCACCGCTAAGGTTGACCCAGGCCTGCCGCTTGGCGGACCGGCACAAAAAAGAGGTGGCGCTGCTGTTTTTGGACCTTAACCGTTTTAAGCAGGTCAACGACAACTTGGGCCACGAAAAAGGGGGGGGACCCACTGTTGCAAGAGGTCTCCTGGCGACTGCAAAGCTTAGTCCGTAGTTCGGATACCGTGGGCAGACGGGGGGGATGAATTTACCTTGGTGCTCGAAGAGGTGGAAAACGAAAATGCCGTGGCCGCCATTGCCCAGGGCATCGTCACCAAGGTGTCGGAGGCAGTGCTGCTGGGGGATGAAGAGGTTTTTGTCGGGGCCAGCATCGGGATTGCCCTTTACCCCAAAGATGCCCAGGACCTCAAGAGCCTGACCAAGGCTGCCGACTCCGCCATGTATTGGTCCAAGGAAGCGGGCCGGGGGGCCTTCCGTTTTTACGACCCCAAACTGGATCTACCGGAGGCGCAAGACCCCGACCCTGGTCCGGAGCCCGCCTGACACGGCCAGGGGTTGGCCCAAGCAAAAGGCAAAAAAAAGCCCCCGGAAGGAGGCTTTTTTGTCTGCACCTGCTGGAACGGCCTAGCACTCTAGCTGGCTTTGTTGGCAGCGTCTTTTTTGTACAGGATCAGAGGTTCTTTTTTCCCTTCGATCACTTCCCGATCCATGACGATCTCTTCGATGTTGGTCACCGAAGGGGCTTCATACATGGTTTCCAACATACAGTCTTCCATGATCGCCCGCAGGCCCCTGGCCCCGGTGCGCCGTTCGATCGCCCGTTTGGCAATGGCCCGGATTGCGTCGTCCTTAAACACCATCTTGACCCCATCCATGGCCAAGAGGCTGGCATACTGGCGGGTCAAGGCGTTTTTGGGTTCCTTCATGATCCTGACCAAGTCTTCTTCGGTCAGGTCTTCCAAAGTGGTGACCACCGGCAACCGGCCCACAAATTCGGGGATCAGCCCGTACTTGAGCAGGTCTTCGGTTTCCACTTCGTTCAAAACCGAGGTGACCTTGCTTTGGTCGGTTTCCACCAGTTTGGCCCCAAAGCCCATGGACTTTTTCCCGATCCTCTCGTTGATCACGCCGTCCAGGCCCACAAAGGCCCCGCCGCAGATAAAGAGGATGTTGGAGGTGTCCACCTGCAAAAATTCCTGTTGGGGATGTTTGCGACCCCCTTGGGGCGGGATGTTGGCCACAGTGCCCTCAATGATCTTGAGCAGCGCCTGTTGTACCCCTTCCCCGGATACGTCCCTGGTGATGGAGACGTTTTCGCTTTTCCTGGTGATCTTGTCGATCTCGTCGATGTAAACGATCCCCTTTTGGGCTTGCTCGATGTCGTAGTCCGAGGCTTGCAGCAGCTTGAGGATGATGTTTTCCACGTCTTCGCCGACATAACCGGCTTCGGTCAAGGTGGTGGCATCGGCCATGGCAAACGGAACCTTGAGGATCCGGGCCAAGGTCTGGGCCAGCAGGGTCTTGCCGGTCCCGGTGGGGCCGATCAAAAGCACGTTGGACTTGGCCAGTTCAACCTCCCCCGCCTTGGGGGGGTAGTAGATTTTTTTGTAATGGTTGTAAACCGCAACCGCCAAAACCTTTTTGGCTTCGTCCTGGCCGATCACGTACTCATCAAGGATCGATTTGATCTCTTTGGGCTTACGAAGCTCCAGGCCGGATTCGGAGGGTTTTTCCTTGGCCCTCTCCTCTTCGATAATGTCGTTGCACAAGGCGATACATTCATCGCAGATATAGACCGCAGGTCCGGCGATGATCTTCTCGACCTCTTCTTGGCTTTTGCCGCAAAATGAACATCGAAGCGTGGTTTCTTTTGCCATGAGAGGGCCTCTGTGGAATCTTAAGTTCGTTTTTCCATGGTCACGTCCACCAAGCCATATTTTACCGCTTCATCGGCGGTAAGGAAATAGTCCCGTTCGGTGTCGTTTTGGATCTTTTTGAGATCCTGTCCGGTGTGCTGTACCAGAATGTCGTTGATGCGGTTCTTGACCCGAACGTTTTCCTTGGTTTGGATCTCGATGTCCGCCGCTTGACCTCCAATACCGCCGATCGGCTGGCGCAAATGGATCGTAGCATTAGGCAATGCAATTCTCTTTCCTTTTGTCCCACAAGCCATCAAAAGGGCGGCAATGTTCCTCGCTTGGCCGATGCAGATGGTTTGCACCTGGGGCCTAATGTACTGCAAGGTGTCGTAGATCGCCAACCCGGCGTTGACCGATCCGCCATAGGAGTTAATGTAAAGGCTGATGTCCGCATCCGGCTTGTCTGCCTCCAAAAACAACAACTGGGCGATGACCACGTTGGCGCTGTAGGTGTTGATCTCCTCTCCCAAGAAGATGATCCGGTCCTTGAGCAGCCGAGAGTAAATATCATAGGTCCGCTCCCCCCGGTTGGTCTGTTCGATTACGTACGGGATGGTCATGTGAGCAACTCTTTGGAAAGGTGATCCAAAACCGCTTCTTCGGCCATGGACTGGTAAACGTCGTTGTAAAACTGGCGGCCATAGTCGGTGCGCAGCAGTTCATTGGGGTTTTGGCCCATCATGCCTGCCTGCATGGAGAAACGTCGCCAGACTTCGTTGTCTTCGGGGGTGATCTTGTTGTCTTCGAGGTACCGGTGGATGTAGCGGTTGAGTCGCAGGTAGTCTTCCGCTTCCTTTTGCGCCAAAGGCCGCAATTCCGCTTCTTCCTTGCCCTTGTTTTGGGGGGATTGGGTCAGCTGGTGGAGCCGAAAGCCCACCTCGCTTTCAAGTAGGGAAGGGGGCACAACAAAGTTCAGGTGCCCGGCCAGTTGGGAGCGCAGCGCTTCCCGGTACTGGTTGGCCCGTTCCCGTTCCTTGATGCCCAAGAGTTCCTTTTCGATCAGCTGGTCAAAATCGGCTTCGGTCTTGATCGACTCGCCGTACCGGGCCAAAAAGGCGGCATCCAGGGCGGGCAACTGGCGGGTTTTGACTTCCTTGAGCTCAACCTTAAAATGGGCTTTTTTGTCCTTAAACCGGTCTTCGGGGTGGTCGGCAGGCAACTGGGCATCAAATTCCTTGGATTCCCCGGCCTTCATACCCACCAAGGCGGTCTCAAAGGCTTCGATCAGTTGGCCGTTGCCCAAAACGGCGATAAAATCCTTTTGTTCAACCTCTTCTTCGTCTTCGGTCTTGCCGGTGAAATCAAGTTTCAGTTGGTCCCCGGTTGCGGCAGCGCCGTCCTTGGGGGAGAGTTCCGCCGCCCGGCCCAAATGGCCGTCCTTGCGGGCCTTTTTCTCGCTTTCGGTCAAGGAGAGTTCTTCCTTTTTGAGGGCCAAGAGGGATTTGGCGGGCATCTCAAAGTCCGGCCAGACCTCGAAGGTGGCGCTGAACACAAAGGGTTTGCCCTTTTCGACTTGGAGGTCGGAAAACTCGGGGTTCACCGCCGGAGCCAATTTTTCCTGGACCACCGCCTTTTGGTAGTACTGGGGGACCAGGGTTTCCATGGCCTCTTCCTGCATGTACTTGGAGAACCGCTTTTCCAACAGGCCCTGGGGCATCTTGCCCTTGCGGAATCCATTGATCTTGACCTTGGGCTTGAGCTGGTTGGAAACCTTCTCGTAAGCCGTTTCCACGTCCTTGGCCGGGACGGTGATGGTCAATTTGTTTTTAAGGTTGCCGAGGTCTTCCCGTTTGACGTTCAATGGTTCCATCTAAGCCGAGCCTGCAAAAAAGGGGTGTTCTTCCGGTAATTGGGGTAAGGGGATAGGATCGGTTTTTTTGCCCAAAAAGTCAATTCCTTTGGGTCAAACCGGCCTTTTGAGGTAGGCCTGCCGGGGAAGAACCCCCAGGTCCGGGGGGCGGTTTTGGGTGGGGCGGGGTAGGGAAAATGGGGACGAGGGCAGAAAAAGCTTCCCTCAAGTAAAATGCTGCCGCCGAAATCCCCAATAAGCCAGCCCCATCCCGGCGGTCATCAGGGAGGAAAAAAGCAGGGCATCCAGCTCAAACCAAACCCAACCCACCGCACCCAACAACCCTCCGGTAAAAAACCCGGCCAACAGACTCAAGTGCAGCTCAATCCGGCTCCATTCAAACTCCCGGTTCTTCACCCCCCGGCCCAGTTCCAAGCCAATGTCGGTCAAGACCCCGGTCAGGTGAGTGGTGCGGATCACCACTTTGGAGTAGGCGGTAAACAGGCCGTTTTGGACCCCGCAAGCGAAGCTCAAGGGGTAGATCCCCGCCAAGGGATCCAGCAAAAAGACCCGGTGGGCCGCCAGGATCACCACCGATTCGCCGATCAGTACATACCCGTACCGCTTGTGGGGCTCGAAAAGCCCCCCGCCGACCGCCAGCCCGCTGGTAAAGGCACCCAACAGGAAAAAGGCCAAGGTCAACAGATAAAACTGGACCTCCTGCCCGCCCAAGACTAACTGAAGGCTCAAGTGGCTGACCGTGCCGGTGACATGGCTGACCCCCATGTGCAGGGGCTGCATGATCGAAAGCAGGTTGATCATCCCGGCGTTGAAGCTCAGGGAAAAACCCAAAAGGTGGGGGACAAACTTTAAGATCGGGGGTTCCAATGACTTCTGACCCCTCCCAAGGGAATGGTTGACCGGAAGAAACCTGTCTTGCAACTCTTTCAAATCTCCAGTCCAAAGTCAACCTGTGCCCGGCCCGGAGCCGCCCTCAAGGGTGGCCAAAAACCCGGTTTTGGGTCCTGGGACACCCCTTGGGGGCCAGCGGCCCCGCCTCGGGCCTGCAAAGCCCCAAAACCATCGTCGGCCAAGGCCTACCGGAAGGCCAAAAAAGAAGGTTCCAGCCCAGAAAATTGGTTTATTTCTTGAATCACCGGTAAGGTTCGCTCTCCTTTTTTTTGGTTGCCGATGAAAAACAAACTGGGTCTGTGCTTGCTCTTTGCCTTGGGCTGGGTGGGTCAGAGCCTCGCCTTGGAACCAGGGCACCTGCGCTACAGCGTCCGGGCGCTGGGGATGGGCAACGCTTACCTGGGGGTAGGGACCGACTCGACCGCCCTTTATTACAACCCCGCCGGGCTTGGTTTGGCCAAAGTTTGGAATTTCCAGGTTCTGAACCTGGAGGCCACCGGGAGCGACAAACTCTTGGAATTGGCGGGCGGAGACCTGAACAGCGCCTTGAGCAATCTGGCGGGCCACAAGGTTTACGGGGATGTGGTGGTCGAGGCCAGCGCCGGTGGACCGGGGTTTGCCGTTTCGACCTTCAACGGAGGGCTGCTGGACCTCAAGGTGGATAACCCGGTGGTGCCTTACGCCCAATTTTTGGCCTACACCCAAAGGGGTACGGTGCTGGGGTTTGCCGGGGGCACCGACTGGAACTGGGGCTTGAGTTTGGGCCAAGTGACCCGTGAGGGCACCAGCGGCTCGGCCCACATCATGAACCTGATGGACCAAGCTTACATTGATGGGGTGACCCAAAACCTGGAGACCAAAACCGCCACCTTGGCCAACTTCGGCCTTTTGCGGCCCCTCAAGCTGGGGATGTTTGACGAGGCCCATCTGGCGGCGGTTTGGCGGGGCGGGATGGACTTTGGCCTGGCAGGCCAGCTCAAGCCTCAGCTGGACCTCGGCTTTGCCGGCAAGGGGGTGTTGGTGGGGATGGACTGGATTCTGGCCGCCGACTGGGTGGACCTGAACCGGGCCAACAATCCCGAAGGCAGCTACTTGAGTCATTTGAACCTGGGCACCGAATTGGGGGCTTGGAGCCAGCCCAACGGCACCCCGGCTTTGGCTCTGCGAGCGGGGTTCAAGGGGCCGTATCCCTGTGTGGGTTGGACTTTGAATCCCCCTTATCTGCCCCTCACCTTGGTTTATGCCTCCTGGTCCGAAGAGATCGGCACCGAGGCCGGGGATGTCCAGGACTCCAGGAAAAGCCTGGACCTGTCGATCAACTTTTAGCCGAAGGCACCTTTGGGTTTGCAGAAGGTCGGTTTCACCCTGGGTTTGGTCCTACTGCTCTTTGGTTGCAAAGGGCAGGTGCAGGACAGCTGTGCCAAACGGCTCAACCAAAGGGAGTTTGCTTCGGTCGCCGCCGACAGCAAATGCACCACCTGGGAACAAGCCTCCGGGGAATTGGGGCTGGCGGGTTTTGTGCTTTCCAATCTGGTCGCCGATGGGGCGACGGACAACCTACGCAGCGCCCTGGGCATCGGCCCCGAGGTCACCGAGTTTAAAACCTGGGCCGGTCGCACCCACTACCAAAATGCCCAGCGGTTGACCGGCAGTACGGTCGGGGCGGCGTATGAAGGCCAAAGCCGGAGTTTGGCGGACATAGAGCTGCACTTTTTTGCCAACCTGGGCAACATCCTGGCCCAAAGCTACATCCTCCTCGATTCCAGCGCCGACGGGGCCATCAGCAACGAAGAGATTTTGACCGCCACCAGCCTCAACTCCAGCAGCTCCAGCACCTTCGGCCAAAACGTGATGACCGATTCGGGGAAGTTGCAGTTCACCAACTCCACCGGTACCACCTACCTTTTGGACTTGGCTCACGGGTACTGTGAAACCGACCCCAACCTGGACGGGGTCTGGGGGGGCAGCACTGCCAGCATCGAGGGTTGCCTGATCACCGCCGCCGACTTGGCCCAAGCGAGCGGGGGCAGCTTGAGCCTTTCTGGGCCTTGTGCTATGGTGATCCAAATTGACTCGGTGCAAAGTCTTTTTACCAAACGGCTCAGCCAAGACGACCCGGTCCTGGACCTCAGCTCAGCCTTGGTGCAGGGCTTTGACAGGATGGACGAGGACCTGAGCGCCTTAGACATCAGCACCGATGCCCAGATCCGCCAAACCTTGGCCGATCTGACCCAAACCCTGGACAACGGGGCCACCTGCGGTTCAACCCAGGGGCCACCTGCGGTTCAACCCAACTGACCGAGGTCAACCAGATCCGCAACCTGATCGAGGCTTCAGCCCTGATCGCCCAGTCCACCTATGGCAGCTACAACAAGGTCGCCCTTTCGACCATGCAGTCCAGCTCCGACCAGACCATCACCGCCCCCAGTTTTACGGTCACCGTCAGCGGGGTCCAGGTGAGCCTGTCTTGCACCAATGCCAGCAACTTGGATGCCCGGATGATCTACAAAAATGCCGCCGGTACCGGCTATGTCCCTTACCTGGAAGGGGCGACCACCAACATCATTGATGCCTTCGTGAACTTGATGATCCTGGAGCGGGATTCCTTGGGTGCCTTCAAGCCCACCGTCGCCGGGGACGGGATTGTGAGTTTCAAGGAATTGCTTTGTGTCCAGTAATCCTGCCCGTCCCTTAGCCCTCCGCCGCCTTTGTGAGCGCCGCCAGTTCCAGCTTGCCCATCTGCAACAAGGCCCGCATCACCCGGGTATTGCGCTCCGGGTCGGCAGGGTCCATCCAGGCTTCAAAGGCTTTGGGGACAATCTGCCAGGAAAGCCCATATTTGTCTTTGAGCCAGCCACAAGGCCCCGGCTCCCCTCCTTCACCAAGTTGGTCCCAGTAATAATCCATCTCCTTTTGGTCTTCACAGTTGACCACCAAGGAGAGGGCCTCGTTGAACCGGAACAGAGGGCCGCCGTTGAGCGCCATCATCTCTTGGCCACAGAGCAAAAAGCGTAAGGTGAGAACCGTTCCCGCCGGTCCGGGACCGGCCTCGGTGTACCGGGACACCGCCAGGACCTGGGAGTTTTCTTGGAAAACCGATAGATAAAAGTCCACCGCCTCTTCCGCTTGGTGGTCAAACCAAAGGCAAGGGGTGATCTTGGGACTTTGGAAGTGGCCATGGCCGGCTCCTGGTGGAGGTTGGGGCTGCTTCTCTCAGGCCTGCTCGGCCAGGGTCTTGAGTCGGCTCAGACCAATCTCGAAGTCTCCGCCCACCATTTTGTCCATGTTGAGCAGAAGGCCCATCACCTTGTAAGTGTAGGTGGATTTCCCGGACAAGGCCCAGGTGACCAAAGTTCCGGCCTCTTGGGGTTTCAGGGTGAACTCCGCCAGATTGGTGGCCGCAAAAGGTTTAAAAAACTGTAGTTCAATCGAAAGTTGGGTGGGCGCTTGGGACTTAGTGAGGGTCATCCGGCCCGCCCCTACGTTTTTGTTTCCCGACCAACCGTAGGTGGCCCCCACTCCAGCGGTGGTCTCGCCATAGGTCCGCACCATTTGCGGGTCTTTGTCGTAGGGGGTCCATTGTTCCCATTGCCGGAAGTCGTTGAGTAAACCGAAAATCTGGTCTGCAGGGGCAGCCATCCAAACCCTTCGTTCCACCAAAAAAAAATTGGGCTTGGTGGCGGCGTAGGCTAGAGGGACGGCAATCAGAAGAGCGAGGGCAGGCAGGAGAAAGGGGACCATTTCTTGACTCCGAAGGCTTGGGTTCGCCTGGAGCCGACAGCGGGAAGGCCCACTCCGCCCCAAGGGCACTGCTTCAAAGGGAAAGGGAATTTGTGGAGCGAGAAACGAGACTCGAACTCGCGACCCCGACCTTGGCAAGGTCGTGCTCTACCAACTGAGCTATTCTCGCAACTTTGGACCCGGTCTTGGGGACCGGGACCGAAGAGACAACTTCTACGCCAACCAAAATCGCTTCGTCAAGAGGTTGTTCAGCCCAAAAGCATGGCATCGCCGTAGGAAAAAAAACGGTACCCCCGGTCTAAGGCCTGTTTGTATGCCTTTAATACCCTCTCCTGCCCGGCAAAGGCGCAAACCAGCATCAACAAGGTGGACTTGGGCTGGTGGAAATTGGTGATCAACTGGTCCACCCCTTGGAACCGGTAGGGAGGATAAATAAAAATCCCGGTTTCCCTGGCTCCCTGGACCAGCTCCCCTCCTTGCAAACTGGACTCGATGGCCCGCAGGGTGGTGGTGCCCAAGGCAACCACTTTGCGGCCCTGGGCCTTGGCTTGGTTAAACGCCAAAGCGGTGGCTTCGGGAATGGTCACCCGCTCCAGGTGCATCTGGTGCTCACTCACCTCTTCAACCCGGACCGGCTCAAAGGTCCCCAGGCCAACCTGGAGGTTCAAGGAGACCACCTCAATCTCTCGCTTTTGTAAACCTTCGAGCACCGGCTGGGTCATGTGCAGCCCCGCCGTGGGGGCGGCGACCGCTCCTTTGGTTTTGGCGAAGATGGTTTGGTAGGATTTTTTGTCTTCCTCCGGGGCAAACTCCTCTTGCCCTCTCGCTTTGAGTAGATAGGGCGGCAAAGGGGCGTAGCCCTGGGCTTCCAGGTCGTCAAAGAGAGTTTGGGGACTGACAAAAGACAAGATGCCGTCCCCTTCTTCAAATCTCCCTTCAAATTGGGCCAGGATCCGGCCAAAGCCAAATTCCAGCAGCTCCCCCGGCTTGAGCTTGGCGGCCTTTTTGATCTTGACCACCCAACGCCCTGGGCTCAACTCCCGGACCAGCAAGGCCTCAATCGCTCCGCCCGAAGCTCTTCGCCCAATGATCCTCGCCGGGATCACCTGGGCATCGTTGACCACCAACAGGCTGCCGGGCTGGAGCAAATTGGGCAGGTCGTAAAAATAAAAATCCAGCGGCTCCCCCGAACCGGGAGGCAGACGCATCAAGCGGCTGTGGTCCCTAGGCTCCGCTGGAGCGGTGGCAATCGCCCCTTCGGGCAAGGGATAGTCAAACTCGCTGAGTAGGGGCATGGAAACCTTAAAAGTCCTCGGCGTAACCCAGGTAGGTTTCGGGCCGCAGGGCCTTGAGCTGCTGCTTGACTTCCAAGGGCAGGTCCAAGGCTTCCACAAAGGCTTCCAGTTCTTCTTGGCCCACGGTTTTCCCACGGGTCAGCGCCTTGAGCCGCTCATAAGCATCGGGAATCTGGTGGAGCCGCATTACCGTTTGGAGCGCCTCGCCCAGCAAGAGCCAGCTGGAGGAAAGTTCCTGTTCCAACACCAAGGGGTTGACCTTGAGTTTGGAGAGACCCTTCAAGATCGACTGGTAGGCCAAAAGCCCATACCCCAAAGCGACCCCCATGTTGCGCAACACCGTTGAATCAGTCAGGTCCCGTTGCCAGCGGCTGATGGGCAGCTTTTGGGCCAAGTGGTCCAGCAGGGCATTGCTGAGCCCCAGGTTGCCTTCGGCGTTTTCAAAGTCGATCGGGTTGATCTTGTGAGGCATGGTACTGCTGCCCACCTCCCCGGCCACCGGGATCTGGGTGAACGCTTCGTTGCTGATGTAGCCCCAAAGATCCCGGCAAAAGTCGAGCAGGATCACCTGGGAGCGGATCACCCCGCCAAACAGTTCGGCCAAATAGTCATGCGGTTCGATCTGGGTGGTGTAGGGGTTGTAGGTCAGCCCCAGGTGACTGACGAACTGGGCGGCAAACCCCCTCCAATCCATCTGGGGGCAAGCGACTTGGTGGGCGTTGAAGTTGCCGACCGCCCCGTTGATCTTGCCCAGGTATTCCTGGGCTTCCAGCCCCTTGAGCTGCCGGGACAAACGGGCATAAACGTTGTAAAACTCCTTGCCCATGGTGGTGGGGCTGGCCGGTTGGCCGTGGGTGCGGGCCATCATCGGTACCTTGCGGTAGGCCTGGGCCATTTCTTCAATCTTGCCGGTCACCTGGATCAACTGGGGCAGGAGTTCTTCCTTGACCCCCGCCTTGACCATCAGACCATAAGCAAGGTTGTTGATGTCCTCACTGGTGCAGGCAAAATGGACAAACGGCTTGAGCCCTTCTTGGCCCAGCTGGGTCAACTGCTCGCCGATCCAATATTCCACCGCCTTCACATCGTGGTTGGTGGTTTTTTCCAGTTCCTTGACCCGGCTCGCCTGCTGTGGGGTCAGGTGGTGGTACAGCCCTCGCAGCTTGGCACAAAGCTCGTTGGGCAAGGGGCTCAAGGCGGTAAAATCCGTGTGGGCTCCAAGGCTGATCAGCCATTCCACTTCCACCTGGAGGCGAAACCGGATCAACCCGAATTCCGAAAAGATGGGCCGCAACGGGGCCAGCTTGGATTCATAGCGCCCGTCCAAGGGGCAAAGGGCGGTCAGAGAGTCGAAGGTCATAGGTCGGTTTGGGTGGCGAAGATCTGTGACAAAGCCCCGTTGATTTCAGGGTAGCTAAAAACAAAACCGGATTCCAACAATTTATGGGGCAATACCTTTTGGCTGCCCAAGACCATCTCGGCCCGTTCCCCCAGGATCAGCCGGACCAAAAATGCGGGGACAAACAAAAAACTTGGCTTTTTGAGGCTTCGGCCCAAGGCCTGGGCAAACCCCTTGGCCCGGATCGGGTTGGGGGCGGTTAAGTTAAAGGGGCCTGACAGACTGGGGTCTCGGCTCAGAAGCTCCAGCGCTCCCAAATGGTCAAACAGATGGATCCAACTCATCCACTGCCTGCCGTTGCCCAAGGGGCCGCCGACATAGGCCATAAACGGGGGGACCATCTTTTGGAGGATTCCGCCCTTGGGACCCAGCACCAACCCGGTCCGAGCCAAGACCACCCGGACCCCCAAAGCTTGGGCCGCCAAAGCTTCGGCTTCCCAAGCGGCACACAATTGGGCCAAAAAACCGGTCCCGGCTGGGTGGGGTTCGGTCATTTCCTCTTCCGCATCAAAGGGATAAAACCCAATGGCCGAGCCCTGGACCAGGGTTTGGGGCTTGACCTCTTGGGCTCCCATCCAGGTCACTAACCTTTTTGTTAGTCCCACCCGGGATTCCAAAATTAACGCCTTTTGTTCCTCGGTCCAGGGTTTGTCCACGATCGGTGCCCCGGCCAGATTAAAAACCCTGTCGATTGGCCCTGAGATTTGGCTTAGCTCGGTCACAAATTCAACGGAATCCCCAAACAGTGCTTTGGCTTGGGAAAGGCTTCTGACCAGACAAAGGGGCTTTTGGGACCGACTCAAACGTCGGGTCAATTCTTGGCCGATAAAGCCGGTTGCGCCTAGAATCAGGGTTCGTGGTTTCATGGACACCTCAAGTTCCCCTAAACTGGTAGCTTGAACCCCCTTTGTCAATAAGCCCCCCTGCAAACGGCATGATTCTCTCTTTCAATGGAACAACTTAGGGAAAACGCCCTATTTGCAAGGGGCCATTGTTTCGGTAAGCAATGGCCATGTTCTCCAAGGGTTGCAAGGCGAAGAGAGCACCCCCCGGCCTTGGGTCAAGGTCGGGGGCAAATTCACCGCCCCAAGGACTTAAACCAACCGCAAAAACAGGGAAGAAAAGATGAGCAAAAATATCACGAAGGCCGACCTGATCGCCGCCGCCGCCAAGGAAGCAGGGACCACCAAAGCGGCCACCGAGAAGGTGATCAACGCCTTGGTTGACGCAGTTGAAGTCGCACTGGTCGGTGGCCGGTCCGTCACCTTGGTCGGCTTCGGAACTTTTAGTATCGGCAAACGCCAAGCCCGCAAAGGCCGTAATCCGCAAACCAAAAAAGAGATCCGTATTCCCGCTGCAACGGTCGCCAAATTTAAGCCCGGCAAGTTGCTCAAAGAAGCAGTGAACAAGCACAAGTAACCGATGGAAACCGCTTCTTTGGAGCGGTTTTACCGCCAGCTCTTGGAGACCTACGGACCCCAAGGCTGGTGGCCTCTTTACCTCAGTGCTCCTCCCCCCGCCTACCTCAAGACCCCCAACCTTCGGCCTGAAAACGACCGGCAACGGCTGGAGATTGTCTTGGGCGCAGTGTTAACCCAAAACACCGCCTGGACCAACGTGACCACCGCTTTGGCCCGCCTGGGGCAGGCCGGGCTTTTGGGTCTTGAGGAACTGCTGGCCGTCCCGGTGGAGGAACTGGCCCAGGTGATTCGGCCCGCCGGGTACTTCAACCAAAAGGCCATTTACCTCAAGGAGCTGGCCTGGTTTTTTACCCAACATCCCTTTGACTCCCTGACCCAGCTGGACCGGTTTGAAGCCCGGTTGCGGCTCCTGTCGGTCAAGGGTGTGGGCGAGGAAACCGCCGACTGCATCCTCCTTTATGCCTTAGGCCAACCTTGTTTTGTGATTGATGCCTATACCCGGAGAATCTTGTTGGCCCTGGGGCTCGCCCAAGGCAAAGAGCCCTACCGGCTTTTGGCCCAAGGGTTTGAAGAGGCTCTCCCCTTGGATTTTCGGCTCTTCCAGGAGTACCACGGACTCTTGGTAGCCCACGGAAAGGCCTATTATTCAAAAAAACCCTACCCCAAGCTTGATCCGTTGGCCAAGGGCAGGTAGAGTGTCGCCAAAGACCCTAAAGGAGCCCTATGAGCCTGAACCTAGAACGGTTCACCCGTCCCGCTGAAGAAGCGATTTACTTGGCCCACCGGATTGTCTCGGAAAACCGACAACAAAAGATGGAGGCGGAACACCTGCTTTTATCGCTGCTGCGGCTCGGTGAAGGGGGGCTCAACGAAATTTTGGGCCAGCTCAAACTGGACAAAAAAGCCCTGGAAGAAGAGCTGCAAAGGTACTTGGAAAAACTGGACCCGGCCACCAGTCAAGGCAAGGATGTTTACCTCTCTTATTCCTGCGAGCAATGTATCCGCAAGGCCGAGTACGAGGCCGACCGGATGCGGGACGAATTCCTGGGTCCCGAACATTTGGTCCTGGGCATCCTGGCCAACACCGGCACCGAAGCCTCGACCATCCTGCGGGGCCAAGGGCTCGACCTCAAAAGCCTGACCAAAACCATCGAAGCCTTCCGGGGCGGCAAGCGGATCACCAGCCGGGGCGGCAACCCGGCGGAGCTGGAAAATGTCAACCTCTACTGCCGGGACTTTGTGGCCCTAGCTCGGGAAAACAAGTTTGACCCGGTGATTGGCCGGGACGAGGAGGTCCGCAGGGTGATCCAGGTGTTGTCCAGACGGAGCAAAAACAACCCGGTCCTGATCGGCGAGCCAGGGGTCGGCAAGACGGCAATCATCGAAGGCCTAGCCCAGCGAATCTACCAAGGGGATGTGCCTGAAAACATGAAAAACGCCAGTCTGATGGCCCTCGACTTGGCGGCTATGGTAGCAGGGGCCAAGTACCGTGGGGAGTTTGAAGACCGGCTCAAGAGCCTGCTCCGGGAGATCGAAACCGCCGGGCGGCACATCATCCTTTTTATCGACGAACTGCACACTCTGGTGGGGGCGGGGGCCTCCGAAGGGGCTCTGGATGCCAGCAACATGCTCAAACCGGCCTTGGCCCGTGGGGTCTTGCGTTGTGTCGGGGCAACTACCATCAATGAATTCAAAAAATACATCGAAAAGGACCCGGCCCTGGAACGGCGGTTCCAGCAGGTCCTGGTCAAGGAACCAACGGTAGAGGCTTGCATCGGCATCTTGCGAGGCCTCAAAGGCAAATACGAGGTCCACCACGGGGTGCGGATCAAGGATTCGGCCATTCTCGCTTCGGCCAAACTGGCGGCCAGGTACATCCCGGACCGTTACCTGCCCGACAAGGCCATTGACCTGATTGACGAGGCGGCCAGCAAGGTGCGCATTGAGATCGACTCCATGCCCACAGTGATCGACCAAGCGGAACGCAAGGCCTTGGGCCTAGAGATCGAACGGGCGGCCCTCTCCAAGGAAGAGGACTCTGAGTCCCGGCAGCGAACCAAGGAACTGGACCAGGAGATCCTGCGGTACCGGAAACAGGCAGAGGAGCTGAAGTCCCAATGGCGGTCCGAACGGGAGTTGATCAGCAAGATCAGGGCGCTCAAAGAAGAGATCGAACGGACCTTACAAGAAGAACTGGAAGCCCAACGGGCGGGGAACCTGGAGTTGGCCGCCAAACTCAAGTACGGCACCCAGGACGCTTTGCAACGGGAATTGGCCCAGGCCAACAAGTTCCTGACCGATTCGGACCAAGGCCGTCTGCTCAAAGAGGAAATCGACGAAGAGGACATCGCCCAGATCGTCAGCAAATGGACCGGCATCCCGGTTTCCCGGATGATGATGGACGAACAGGTCAAACTGCTTAACATGGAGCGGGCGCTTTCCCAAGGGGTGATCGGCCAAAAGCGGGCGCTCTTGGCGGTCAGCAACGCCATCAGAAGGGCAAGGACCGGCATCCAAGACCCCAACCGCCCCTTGGGCAGCTTTATCTTCATGGGGCCAACCGGGGTGGGGAAAACCGAGTTGGCCAAAAAGCTGGCGGCCTTTTTGTTTGACGATGAAAAAGCCATGATCCGCTTGGACATGAGCGAATACATGGAAAAACACTCGGTCAGCCGTCTGGTCGGGGCCCCTCCAGGGTACACCGGCTATGACGAGGGGGGCATCCTGACCGAGGCGGTCCACCGCAAACCCTATTCGGTGCTGTTGTTTGACGAAGTGGAGAAGGGGCACCCGGAGATCTTTAACGTCCTGCTCCAGATCTTGGACGAAGGGATCTTGACCGACTCTCGAGGCATCAAGGTGGACTTCAAGAACACCATCGTGATCCTGACCACCAACCTGGGCAGCGAGGTGATCCTAAAAACCTTCCAGGAGCAAAAGAAGGTCCCGCCGTTGCTGGCCCGAAAAATCCTCTTGGGCCACTTCCGGCCCGAACTGCTCAACCGGGTGGACGAGGTGATCGTCTTTGAACCCTTGACCTTGGAGTCCATCGAAAAATTGGTGGAGTTGCAGGTAGGCAAACTGAGCGACCGCCTGGAAGCGGGGGGAGGCACCCAGCTCAAGGTCAGCCCCGAAGCCCAGAAATTCCTGGCCCAACGGGGCTTCGACCTGGAGTTTGGAGCCCGGCCACTCAAGCGGCTCTTGCAACGGGAACTGGAAGATGTGCTGGCCTACAAGATTTTAGACGGCACCATCCACCCCGGCGACCAAATCGAAGTCCGCCTGAACGCCGACCAACTTACCTTCCACCGAGTCAAATCGGCGGAGGGGTAGCGTTCCTATTCAAATTTAATGTCAATTGGATACAATATTTATGCGGTCAAGCGCATCTTGTGGATCGAAGCCAGGAGGGGTGGGCTTGAAGTCCTTACTCTCCCTCTGCAGGCTGTACTCCTTGCTTTGAAACTCCCGCAAAGATTTTAGATCAAGTTTCTGTTGGCGCTGCAAGGTCATATCCTGCATAGAGCCAATTTCATAGCTGCTAGGAGGTTTTCTATGACGAGAACCTTCGCTGAGAACCAGTGGGAAAAATGTATGCGGTTTTGTCCCCGGACCCTCGTGCCTACGCAGGCCACGAAGCGGACTGCCGATGTTTTCTTAGAAGGGGTCTTGTGGCTGGCCCTCAGCGAGGGCAATGGCGGCTACTACCTGAAAAATATGGCAAATGGAACAGCGTTTACAAACCGGTGGCAAGCCCACGGGGTTTTTGAGCGGCTCTTCTCCCAATTCAACTCCGAGGCGGATCTGGAGAACCTGCGGATCGACAGTACGGTGCTGCGGGCTCATCCTTGCTCCGCCGGGGCTTTAAAAAAGTAGCCCACCCCAAAAAGCTCCGCTTTCCGGGGACCCCGGCGGTGGACAGTCTGCCCATGCGTTAGGCCGGCTTCACCACTAAGGTTCATATCGCCGTGGACGGACTGGGAAACCCTTTACGCTTTATCCTAACCGGTGGGCAAGTGCATGATGTAACGCAAGCTTGTTCGCTGGTTGAGGGATTCAAGGCCCAGGCTGTACTGGTGGACAAAGGGTATGCATCCTTTGAGTTTAGGCGACAAATCGAAGAGTAGGGGATGCTGCCGGTGATTCCCCCCCAAAAACCAACCAAAGGGAACCTTGGAAAACCGATTTTGTGCGTTACAAAGAGCGGCATTTTGTGGAGTGCTTCATCAATAAAATAAAACACTTCCGCAGGGTCTTTTCAAGATTCGAGAAGCTGGCAGACCGATACTTGGCCGTCCTCTACTTCGTCGGGACCCTCATCTGGCTCCGATGAATGTCAACAGAACCTAAAAGGAAAAACCCACCGAAAGCAGCGGGAGTTTTCGGGCTTCTTCCTGATCCTCGCTGATTTGAAGCAGGGTCAGGTTATACAAAATGTCAAACCAGGTATGTAGGGCCATGGCGCTAACCAGATCGGTCTTGCCGATACTGGGCTGATAAACATAGCCCTGGTAGGCACCCAGCAAAAAGGCACCAGCCGGATTAGCCGTGGGCGCACTGCTGTAGTGAAGAGCCCCGAATAGGGCCGCCGCTGACCAGATGGCCGTATGGCGCGCTGATTCGCTACCCCACCCCGAATTGGACAGAGATTCAAAAATACTTTTCTGAAGGCTCCCACGGAACATGGCTTCCTCACCAATCCCCACGGGGTAGAACATTAGAGGGGTTTGGCGGCGCTGCTTCTCGGGAGTGAAGCCGCCGTAATATTCGTCGCGGATCACCACTTGCCGCTGTACGGCCCCGCTTTGCAAAAAGGCGTAGGTAGCGCCGATACCGAGCCAAAACATCCAATTGCCTCCGAATTGGTCGATGCGGAGTGGAGCAAGAGCGGCCTGCCAGGTTTCGGGATTTGGTTTGCAATCATGGGCGTTCAAATCCCAAAAGGAAAAGAAACCCAAATTGAGCTGCCAAGTGAAGGCCATGTATTCGTCCCAGGTCTGCCGGTTCCAGCGGCGAATCAGTTCGATCTTTCCACTGGTGCTTTCCTCTGCGGGAATGATTTCAAAGCGCTCGTTCATAGGAATCAGGTCGCCGGAATGCCGCAGATCAGCAATCTGCTTGGTCAAGGCCCAGCGGCTCCCCCCAATGACCAGCGCCTTGCCATACTGCCCGGAACCCACATACCCCGTCCCAGGCAAGAAAAATTCGCCCCACGCAGAAGTTGTACATCCCGCACGTAAAGTGGCAGGAAGCATCAGAGCCAATAAAAGAAGTACCGTTTTCAAGTATTCCTGTAAGTTATTGGGTTCTGTTGACACTCACCGGAGCCAGAAGAGGGTTCCGATGAAGTAGAGGAAGGCCAAGTACCGGTCCCCCAGCTTCTCGAATCTTGAAAAGACCCTGCGGAGGTGGTTTATTTTGTTAAAGTCTTTGAAATGGTTATCCAAAAACGAATCACGGTTTACGACGAAATGGCCAAGGAATTGAATCAAACCTATTGCTTTTTCTTACAGTGAGGAGATTGAAAAGAAGTAACCCCACTGGAGATCGTGGAAAAAACATAAGCTTGATCGAGTTTTTTATACCTATCGTTTGGACTGGAGCTAAGAGTTGAAACCTAGTTTAAGTGAATCAACTCGGTAAGGGCCAAGCCCTCGCTTCGGTGGGGGCTTATTTGGCGATTTGTCACATGTTTGAAGCCTTGAGCAAACGGCTTGTACGCACTCTTTACTCCGAAAAAAACTCCACCGACCGGATGAAGACGGCGGTGTTGCCTTCGGTTTCACGGGTGTCGAACTCGAAGCCGAAGCCGATGACCGGGGGCATGGGTTTGCCGAAACGGGCTTGGAAGCTTACGGGCAGTTCCATTTCGGTGGTCAGATCCTGCCCGACCGGGGCCTTGCAGGGAAGGCAGATGTAGCGGCCAGCTTGGGTGTAATAGAGCCCTTTGTACCAAAGGCCCTGGGTGTCTTGGTCGTTGAGGAAGGCCCCCAGGAAGTAGGGGACCTTGGGCAGGATCAAAGAATCGCTTTCCTGCAATTCTCGGCCAAACGCCACCAAGAACATGGCATTTTCCCGGCGCACTTCCTTGTTCCAGCTAGCCCCTTTGGGGTAGGCAGTGACACCCCAAACCACCTTGACCCGTTTGGCTCCGGGAATGTCCCTTCCCAAGGCCATTCCACCCAAAAGGTTGGGGGTCAACTCAATGTACAGGCGGCCTTGTTTGATCTTGGGCTTGATCTTCTCCCGGGCATCCTCTTGCAGGGCAAAGTTGTTCATGTGCAGGAACCGGGCTGCGTCCCCATCGGGGGCTTCGGAGAAGTCCAACTTAAAAAGCGATTCGGCCAAGAGGGGGGAAGCAAATAGGAACAGTCCGGCCAAAAGGGGCAAAAGCTTGTGTTTCATGGTCTCTAGGGGCGCTAGGGGTCTAAAAAAGTAGGGCCGGTTTGCTTGGCCTGGACTCAGGTTAGCGGACCTGGGCGGCTTCTACAAGAGGGGAGCCGGTGGAGGGGATTACTGTTTTGCCGCTTTTCCCTTGTTTGGGTCGGCCCTACCCCTTATGATCAAAGAAAAAACGAACCCGCTCTCAGGCCCGGTATGATCATCCGTAAACTTTTTAAGGCCGAGGCGGCCCACCGGGTCGCCCATTCCTACACCACAAGGTGCCAAGGGTTGCATGGCCATTCTTATCTGTTCGAGATTTTTTTGGCCGGCCAAACCCAGGACCAAGCCCAGATGTTGATGGATTTTAAATTGCTCAAAGACCAGTTCAACAACTTCATCGACAGCTTTGACCACACCTTGATGGTCTGGGACCAAGACCAGGAACTGGTGGAAATGGCTCCCAAGCTCAATGCCCGTTACATGTTCCTGCCCTACAACCCCACGGCGGAGCAAATGGCCCGGCATATTTATGCCCACGCCCAAGAGATGGGCCTGCCCATTCACAGGGTCTTGGTCCATGAAACCGCCACCGGCTACGCCGAGTTTGCCGGGGACGATCCAATCAAGATCGACCTCAAACGAGTGGTGTTTTCAGCCCAGATTTTGGCGGAGTACAAATAGCCCATGTGGGTCAGCGAGGTCTTTTATTCCATCCAGGGCGAAGGTGCCCACATGGGCCGCCCAGCGGCGTTTGTTCGTTTTTTTGGTTGCGACTTGGATTGCGACTTTTGTGACGAACCATTGCACAAAACCCAAAAGCACCGGATGAGCCCCAAGGCAGTGGTGGAACAGCTTTTGGGCTGGCCGGTGCGGTTTGTGATCTTGACCGGCGGGGAGCCGAGCTTGGAGGACCGCAATCTTTTTATCGGCCTGCTCCATTCCCACGGGTTTGAAGTGGCGGTAGAAACCAACGGCTATGAGCCCGACAATATCGGCACCGCCGACTGGATCACCTACAGCCCCAAGGACTGGGACCACATCAAAACTGAACCCTTTTACGACGAACTCAAGCTAGTCTGCGACATCCACAGCAACAAAGCCCAGGTGCTCCAGATTGCCGCCTTGTCCAAGAAGCCAGTGTTCCTCCAGCCCAAAGCCCAAACCGATCTTTTGGTCAGTCTCGCCAACGCCGAGTTCTGCCGCCAGCTGATCTTAGAACAGCCCAAGCTTAGACTTAGCCTAGGGTTGCAGCGGTTTTTGCGGTTCAAGTAAAAGGGGTTTTGTAGGCTAGGTTAAACCAGCAATGCCCAACGGCCCCAGAGGGCCAAGCCCCAGAGGAAGAGGTAAAAGAGCAGGGAAAGCAGGACCAAGGCGCTGCCGATGTCCTTGGCATCTTTGGCCAGGGGGTGAAAACCGGGGCTGGCGAGGTCCACCAGTCGCTCGATCCCGGTGTTGACCAATTCTACCAACAACAAAAAAAGCGCCCCAAAGCTCAGCCAAAGCTGCCAGAAGATCCCCAAAGGTAGGAACCAAACCAAGGCCGTAGCCGGAAGGAGCATCCAGAGTTCCTGGCGGAAGGCCGCTTCGGAGCGGTAAACCGAACCCAGGCCATCGAGGGAATAAAAAAAGGCTTTTACGATCCGGGTCAGGCCGGTGGCCTTGGGGGGAATCTGCCCTGGCTCCATGGGTTTTACCTGAGAACAAGTCGTTGTGGCTGGAGCAAAATCCAAGCCTGGAGAACTGCGAGGAGACCCGCTTGGGGGCCTTTGGAAGAGGCCCAAAAAGGATTGCCCCCAAGACCCGCTTGGACCTGGAGTAAAGCTCCCTTTTACCGGACCTGGGTCCCGATCTTTTTGCCTTCCAAAAATTCCAACAGGTCGGTGTCCGAACCGATGTCCAGGACCGCCAGGGGAAGGTCGTTTTCCCGGCACAGGGCAATGGCCGAAGGGTCCATCACCTTGAGGTCCCTTTCCAAGACCTGGGAAAATGTCAGCTGGTCGTATTTGACCGCATCCTTGTGTTTTTTGGGGTCCTTGTCATACACCCCGTCCACCAAGGTGCCTTTGATCACCATGCTGGCCTCGATCTCCAAGGCCCGTAGAACAGCAGCGGTGTCGGTGGAAAAATAAGGGTTGCCGGTGCCACCGCCAAAAATCAGGATCTGCCCTTCGGCCAGCTTGCGGGTAGCAATCCGTTTTTCAAAGGCTTCGGCAACGGCGGGAATGTTGAGCCCGGTCATGACCCTGGCCACCTTGCCCCGGGCGATCAGACATTCCTTGAGGCAAAGGCTGTTCATCACCGTGGCCAACATACCGATGTGGTCGGCGGCTACTCGGTCCATCTTGACGGGTAGATCCCGAGCGCCACGGAAGAAGTTCCCGCCACCCAGCACCACCGCAACCTCAAAACCTCGGTCGTGGACCTGGCAAAGCTTGGCCGCCAACTGGTCGATCACCGCAAAGTCAAACCCTTGGCCTTTGGGGCCGCCCAGGTATTCGCCGCTCAACTTCAACAGGATTCTTCGGTGTTTTTCCAGCATCAAGGAGCCGCCGATGGGGAGTGAAGACAAAAAAAAAGGGATGTTGCCATCCCTTTTTAAACCGGAGTTTAGAAACTGGATTTCAGGAAGCGGACCACCGAAAGGGTGCCGCCTGCCGTTTTGGATTGGCCTTCCAGCCATGCCGCCACGGACTTGTCCGGCTCTTTAACGAAGTTCTGGTCCATAAGACAGATCTCCTTTTTGTATTTTTTGAGCCGTCCTTCCACCATTTTTTCCAAGATTTCCATCGGTTTCCCGGAATCCTTGGCTTGGTCGATCAAAAAGGCCTTTTCTTTTTCCAAGACTTTGGGGTCCAGGTCTTTTTCGCTGACCGCTTCCACTTGACAAGCGGCAATGTGCATGGCGATTTCCTTGGCCACTTCAATCGCCTTGGCCTTGTTGGCCTCGCCCAGGCTCAGTTCGACCAACACACCGATCTTGCCTTTGCCGTGAACGTAGGTGCCAATCGCCCCAGCTTGGGTATTCCAGCCTTCTGCTTGCAGCACAACCATGTTCTCGCCCATCTTGGCAATGGCACCCACCAAATCGGTCTTGACCGTTTCGGTGAAGCCTTCCGTGCTCTTCACGCCAGCGCTGGCCTTTTGGGCCAAGCTGCCAACAAAGGCTTGGAAGCTGTCGTTGATTGCCACAAAGTCGGTCTCGCAAGCGAGCTTCACCAACCCAGCCTTGGAACCATCACAAAAGACGGCGATAGCGCCTTCTTTGGTTTCACGGGAGGATTTTTTGTCGGCGCTGGCTTGGCCTTTTTTGCGCAAAAATTCTTTGGCTGCTTCCATGTCGCCGGAGGTTTCATCCAGCGCCTTTTTACAATCCATCATGGCTGCGCCGGTCATTTCGCGCAGATCCTTTACCATTGCGGCGGTAATCGTTGCCATGCTCTTCTCTCTCTAAGTTTGGCTGTCTTTGGCCGTAGTGTCTGGCCAATCTTTTGGGTAAAAGAGGCTCGAAGTCTCCTTCGAGCCTCTCTGGACGGGGTTGCGATGGTTTGGGCCGCCAGGGGCTTTACGCCTCCGGGGTGCCTTCTTCGGTCTCTTCGGTTCCGTCTTCTTCTTCCTCTGCGTCTTCGATCCGGTCAACCACACCGCCTTTGGATTCGTAGGCTTTGCGGCCTTCCAAGGAAGCGGCGGAGATCACCGAGCAGTAAAGCTCAATGGCGTGGGCCGAGTCGTCGTTGCCGGGGATGACAAAGTCAACGCCCCGAGGGTCACAGTTGGAGTCCACCACGGCGATGACCGGGATGCCCAAGGTTTTGGCTTCCTTGAGGGCGATGGATTCCCTTTTGAGGTCAATGATAAAGACCGCAGCCGGTGGTTTTTTCAGGTCCCGAATCCCGCCCAAAACCGCTTCCAGCTTTTTGCGTTCCTTCTCGAACCGGACGGCTTCTTTTTTGATGATCCCAGGGTAGTCTCCGTCGGGTCCGCTCATCTCCTCAATCTCTTTGAGTTTGGCGATGGAGGCCTTGACGGTCTGGAAGTTGGTCATCATCCCGCCCAACCAGCGCAGGTTGACGAAGTAGTTGCCCGAGCCCAAGGCCTGTTCGGCGATGATCTCTCTGGCTTGGAACTTGGTCCCCACAAAGAGAATCTTCCCGCCGTTCGACGAGATGTTGTAAACGTAGTTGTACACGTCTTTGAGGGCCTGCATGCTTTTGCGCAGGTCCAAGATATAGATCCCGGCTTTTTGGCCGTAGATGTAATCCTTCATCTTAGGGTGCCAGCGCTCGGTCTTGTGACCGTAGTGGACCCCAGCCTCAAAGAGGCTTTTCATGCTGATGACAGCCATGTTCAGTGCTCCGAAGAATGGATCGAAAAAAGGTTGATTGGTTGTAGGTGTACTGCTCGAAAACCCCTATTCTTAGGATGAAGACTCCCCTTTGGCAAGGGGGAATTTTCATTTTACCTCAAAAGCCCCGGTGTCTTTGGGCGGGGCCGAGGGACCCTCTTGGAGGTCCGAGGGGTTGGAAACTTTGGGCTTGGCGGGGGCTTTGGGGCCTCGTTTGGCCAATTCGGCCTTGGCATTTGCGTCCCCTTCGCTGGCCCATTCCTCAAGCGCCGAAATCTCTGCTTCCGAGTAGGGTAGGGCCTTTAACTCCGCTCCGCCGGGGGGCTCCAAAAAGAGGCGGGTTTCCCGGGCGCTTTCCAAGGTGAAGGATTTGAATTTGCGGACCTGATACCCCTTGGATTCGCAGTCCGGCAAGGAAGGGTCTTCGAGCTTTAAGGCAAAGGGCTTGGAGTCCACGCAAAAGGGTTGGTCCCCCTCATACTTGGCGTTTTTGCTTTCGCTGTAGCCGAAGTAAAAAAACTTCCCCCCTTCGATGGGGGCCGAAAAGGGGATGCACCTGCCGGGGCGGATCATAAACCAGCCCTTGGAAACCCAGGCCTCTTTGGTCATGTAGCCATAGGCGATGTAAACCGGCTGGCTGGCAAAGTTGGAGCAGACCTGGAAATCCCTGGCCCGGCCCAATTGCGGCCAAAGCAGGAACAGACAGACCAAGGGAACCAAAAAAAACGAGGATTTCATCTCCAGACTCTCCGGTAAAAGGGGCGATATACTGCACCTTACCTGAATTTTTTTAACCCAACAACCCCAAGCTGGCGGCGTTTGCCTCCACCAAACCCAGTTCTTTGGCCAATTTTTGCCCTTGGGGCAGGCCTTCAAACAATTCTTTGGGGCTGTGTGCATCGGCGGTGACGATCACCAAGCAGCCCACCTGGGCTACCTCTTCCCAAAAGGGCCGCCAGGGGTACAGAGGTTTGGCGCCATAAAAACCGCTGGCCTGTTTGCGAAAACCGTTGCCGTTGATTTCCAAGGGCACGTTCCTGTCCTTGGCCGCCTGGGCGATGGTCCTGGTGCAGGCGGAAAGCTCGGGGCTCCAGTGGTCGAAGCCGCAACCAAAAAGATCGGGATGGGCGATAAAGGCAAACAGCCCCGACTCAATCATCAACACCAACTGGTCCGTATAAACCTGCATGGCCTTGGGGCTGTCGAGCCGGGAGAAGGCGGACTCCCAATGTCCATCCAGAAAAATGTAATGCCCCGCCCCGATCAGGTAATCAAACCCCCGTTGGCCCAACAGTTCGTCCTGATAATAACCAAAATACTCCGGCACCCCTTCACATTCAAAGCCCTTTAGGATCCGCAACTCCGGGCATTGGGCCCGGGCCAGTTCGATCCCCGCTTCGTAGCGGCCCAGGTCCTTAAAGTGCATCCGCACCTCGGTCCAACGGTCGTCGGGCAGAGCCGCATGGTCACTGATCCCCAGCACCCTGGCTCCCCCTTTCACGGCGGCAAGCCCCAGGTCCAAAGGCTCACCGGAAGCATGGCGGCAAAGTTTGGTGTGGCAGTGCAGGTTCTCAAGCATCAGAGTCTTGGCCGGTTGGTTCTCAAGTTGGCGGCAGAGATTGGACAAATCGAGTGGCTCTGTTGATTCTGCTCGGTTGGTCCTTGGACTGCCGTAGCTATCCTTACCGGTCTCAACCGGCCCATGTCCAGGGGGTATAATGGACTTAAAATTTCAGACGAGATTTGAAGTTGGCTTCCTTCCTGAGTGACGGCAAACAACCTCAATTCAGGAGCGCAGATGAACAGAACAAAAAGGGGTTTCAGTCCCGAGTTCAAATCCAAAGTGGTTTTGGAGATGCTGTCTAGGGAGCAGACGGTGGCTCAATTGGCCAGCAAGTACGAGATTACGCCCAACAGTTAGAATCAAAGGAAGAAAAAGTTTCTGGAGAATGCCTCCTTAGCCGTTGATCTGGGGAAAGCGACCCAGGGCTTCAAAGAGGAAATCGAAGAGCTGAAGAAAGAGAACGATGCCCTGGTTGAGTTTGCCCCCAATTGAAAGAGTCCTTGTTTGCGCATAGAGTTCAAACAGGAGGACTGAAAATGGACACAAGAATCGAAAGCAGAAGTTACCGCCTGGAATTCAAGCTGGAGGCGGTCCGTATGGCGACCAAATCAAACCAGCCCAAGACCCAGATTGCTGAAGTGGGGGATCACCTCTCCTTTGCTTGGTGGTGCCGAGCTTATGTGGACTTGGGACAGGCAGCCTTCAAGAAGGATACGGGGCTTACCCCAGAGCAACAGGAGCTCAAGCGCCTCCGCCTGGAAATCAAGCCACTCAGGGAGGTTGTCGCAACAGCGACTGGAAATGCTGCCTGCTTTAGCAGGCCATAAACATTCAAAAAAAGCGGCACCGTTCTTCGCCAAAGAGCCAAAGTGAAGTTCGCTTTCATCCATGCCCACCGACGGTGATCCGGGGTAGCTCCGTCTTCGGCCCTCTTGAATCCGGTTGTAGGCTTCCGGCCCTGACCGCTTCCCCGGCCTGTGGGGAGGCTCTTCATTTAGGGGTGGAGTGGTTAGGGATCATCGGGAAAGTGACGGGGAAGGTTGGGAGAGTTTAGGGTTAAGGCCGACCGGCCCCCGGACCGAGGAAAACTGCGGTTTTACCATCCCCCGTCATAATTTCCAAAACTTTTGGGCTCCTTTTTAAAAAGTCCAGCTGGTTGCTCCCTCTCGCACCCAAAGCCCCCTGGCTTGATAATCAACAACCCGTTCAGTCCTTTCCCCCAAAAGCCCGAATGATTTTTCTTGCTATTAGTGGGGGGAGGGGGGAAAATACACCCTCTCTTGGCCGTAACCAAGACGGTACGGTTTGATCTAGGGTGGTTGCCTGGGGCGTTGGGGCTAGGCTTTTGGAATAAAAAAACTTTTTTAAATTCGGCTTGAGCAAAGATGAAGGACAAACCTTGGCCTCTCGGTTTTAAAAGCGTCAGCCCCCGCCGCCTGATCCAAAGGCTAGCTCTCTTCCTTGTGCTGGCCTCATTTCTGGGCACACCGATTTTTGCGTCCTCCATGCAGGACTCCATAGAAGAAGCGGCCTCCCTTCTGGCCAGCTCCGAACTCACCCAACACAAGGACCGCTTCATCATCATCGAAGTGGTCAATCTTCATTCCAAGAAGCGGGACCAAACCGCCAAAGCCATTGAAACCCAGCTTTACCAAGCCTTGGGGAAAGAGTTCAAAGACTTTAAACTACTTTTTCTGGATGACAGCCTCGCCGGAGTCAACCTTGGCCAAGCGATATTTGTCCAAGGAACCTATGAGCCAAAAGGCAAAACGGTGACTGCGACCTTTCAGGCTGTGATTGGGGTGCGGGGTGAGGCAGTCGGCCAAGCTCAAGTGACCTTTGACGCTCCCAAGGTTTTTCAAGCGGCCTTGGTCGCCGTGTTGGACCTTGAGGCCCCGGAGCTGACCGCCAACCAGCGGCGGGCCTACAGCGACCTTTTCCGCAGTCGCCTGCAGGAAAGCAAAAAGATGAGGCTGGCCAGCAGCGCCGAGGTTGCCAAGATGAGCCCCGATGCCATCCAACAGTCCTACAAGTGTTCGAGGGACGAATGCGCCACCATCATCGGGGAACAGATGGGGGTGGACCGGGTGATCAGCACCAGCCTGCTAGTGATGGGCCAGGACTGGTATATGCTGTCCTCAAAGGTGATGGACATTAAAAACGGTTCGATTCTGACCTCAAAAACCTTGGAACACCGGGGTGGTTTGGAGGAGATGGGGGTCTCCTTGAATACCTTGGCGGACCGTTTGGTTGGGAGCGAGGCCGGTGCGGAAGTAGAGAAGGCATTTGTGACCCCGGTCCCCCAAAAGTCCGTGGCTCCGCTCCCCGAAGAGCCAGAACCCTTACCGGAACCCACCTTGGTTTCCGCCGCCGAGTCCGGTCTGGGGGCTTGGGTCTGGCACGGTGCCGCCTTGGGCACTATGGGCATTTCCCTGGCCTCTTCCAACGGTGCGGCCAAATCCTACGACAGTTTGGCGACCGAGAACCAGACCTTAGAATCCCAGTACAAAGTCGCCACCAGCTTAACGGAGGCGACCTCCTTGGAGGAGAAATTTGCCGCCAACCAAGCCAAAATGAAAAAACTTCAATCCCAAGTCACTCAGTTTAACGCTCTCGCTTTGGGTGCTGGTCTTTGGGAGGCCTACCTACTGTTTTTGGGCGGTGAGGTTGAGGTTGCCTCCGTCCGTCAACCGGGACTGTACTTTGCTTTGGAGCCCGGCCAAGGGTCTGGGGATTCTGCTCGTCTTTCTTTTTCTTACAACTGGTAGGAGCTTAGACCATGAACCACAAAAGGATGATTTGTAGGCTTGGGTTGCTATTGCTGTTGCTGGCGCTGGCCTCCTGCAAAGTCAAGGATCAGGGAGCGGATGCCACCAGTTGGACAAAACGCAACTTGTCCAGCGGCACCTCGGGCAGCCTGATTGAACAATTGGCCGCCGACCTGCAAACCGCAGGTTACTCTGCAACCCTGGTGGCCAGCATCATGGACTACGCCACCGCTCAGGTTGCAGCCGATGGGACCGAAAGCAGCACCGACACCGGGGCGACCCTGGCCAGTATCCAGACCGGCTCGGCCAGCGCCTTGGCCCAATCCAGCTCGGGCCTAAGCACCGATGACGAGAAGACCACCGCCATCGGCGTGATCAGCGGCTCCCTGGCGGCCATGTTGAGCAGCTCCACAGCCACGGCCAGCCAGCAGGGCGGGAGCCAAAGGTCGGTCTCCGCCTACGGCCCGACCTATGCCTACTCTGTGACCGTGGATGCTAGTTCGGACTATTCCAGTTACCTGGAAACCCTGATGACCGCCACCATTGGCACCATGGACGAAGCGGGGGTGAGCAATGCAGCGATTGAGGCCAATTCGGGCACCGTGGTGGAGGCGATGATGACCAAGCTCTCCGCCAGCTCCGTCTCTTCCGAGTTCCTGGCCGCCGCTATGGGCGGGATCACCGCCGGGGCGATTGCGGGGATCGATGACGGCGGGGTGGGCTCCGCCAATGCGGCCACCGTTTCGGAAACCTTGCTTTCCAGCGTGATGGGCAAGGTCTCGGCCTTTGGCTTCACCGCCACCTACCTGGAAAATGCGATGGAGAAGCTGGCCAGCAAGGCCATCTCCGCCCTGGGCAAATCCGGGGTTTCCACCACCGGGGCCAGCGCCGCCGCCCAGACCTTGATGCAGACTATGGTCACCAAGCTGACCACCGCCGGGGTGGCCTCGACTAACCTCTCCACGGTGATGCAAAAGGTCTCGGAGCAGGGGGTGGCCAATTTGGCCAACGCCGGGGTTCCGGCAGCCGATCGGACCACGGCGGTGGAGAGTCTAGTTTCGGCCATTTCGGCCAAGGTCAAGGCCGCCGGGGTCAGTGATTCGGACTTAAGCACCGTCATGGCTGCCATCGCCCAAGGGGCGGTTTCGGGGACCGGGAGCCTGGGCTTTTCGGATGCAGACAAACAAACCGCCATCGCCAACGCCAGCTCCGGGGCCTTGTCGGGGCTGAAGACCGCAGGCTACAGTACCACCCAGATCAGCAATGTTTCGGGTTCCGTAACCACCGGGGCGACCAAAGGATTAACGAGGGCGGGAGTCAGCAACAGCGACCAAGCCACCTATGCCGCCAAAATTCAAACCGGGGCGGAAGCTGGCTTAAGCAAAGGGGGCCTCTCCAGCGCCGAGGTCAGTGCCTTGTCCGCAACTTTGCAAACCGGCATCAACAGTGGGTTAGCCACCATTGGCAGCAATACCTTGCCCGGCACTTCCACCACTTCCACCACTTCCACTACTTCCACCACCACCACCACTACCACTACTTCCACCACCACCACCACCACTCCCCCGGCCGGGAACAAGGCAATCACCGCCTTCAGCTTCACCAGCGCCCTCAACGGGGGCTTAAGTTCAACCTACAGTGGGGCCCTCAGCGGGAACACCCTCAGGGTTTACGGCTCGGACACCAACCAACCTTATATCACCAAAGCGCAAGCGGCCAACCTGATAGCAAGCTTCACCACCACCGGGGCCAGTGTCAAGGTGGGTGCAACGACCCAAACCAGTGGGGCTACGGCCAATGACTTCACCGGGGATGTGACCTATCTGGTCACCGCTGCCGATGGGACCAGCCAAAATTACACCGTTACGGTCAAAAAGAGGGTGATTGTCCCCGACACCGGCCAGACCACTTGTTGGGATGGAGCCGGTTCTGTGATCGCTTGCCCCACCGCAGGCAGTGCCCTGGCCCAGGACGGGAGCTACAATGCGGCCAACCAACCGAGCTACACCGACAACAGCAACGGGACGGTGACTGACAATGTGACTGGGTTAGTCTGGCAGAAGTGTTCTGCCGGGTTGAGTGATGCTTCTTGTTCAACCGGGGCAGCAAACGGCGAGACCTGGGCCAGTGCCCTGACCTACTGTTCCGGCAACACCGCCGCCCTGGCAGGCACGGGCTGGCGATTGCCGACCAAGACGGAGCTCTCTTGGATTGTCCGCAACCAGGGGGCGGCCCCGACCATCAGCCCGACCTTCACCGCTGCTGTTTCGGACACCTTTTGGTCGTCCACTCCCTATGCGCTGGGTAGCACCAACGCTTGGAACGTGAACTTCAGCAATGGCTTTGTGAGCAACGTCATCAAGACCAGCTACGTCTCTGTCCATTGCGTCCGTTGAAGAGAGTTGGAGCTTTGGTTCTGTTAAAAATGGGCTGCTCAAGGTCGGCGCAAAGCGCCGAGCCGTCTGGGACCGCCCTTCCGCTTTTCGGCCCTTAAACGGGCCACCCTCAGGTGGGCAGAGTTTTTTTCGAGGTTTGGATGATCTTTTCCGAAAAACTGGCCGAGCAATACCAAGCCCTCAAGCAGGAGGAGTCTGAAAACCGGCAGAAACCCATCGATGGGTCCAGGGGAACTGGGGACGATTTAGGTTTTTGTGCCTCTGGCTTAAAGCAGCGAATGGCCACCGAGATTTTCACCCGATTGGAGGGAGCAAGATGAAAAAGCTTTTGATTTTGATGGCATTGACCCTGAGTATGGGGAACCTGGTTTTGGCTGGAACTCCTTTTGCGGACCACGGGAACCAGACCGTGACCGATCTTTCTACCGGGCTGATGTGGGACCAGCGGGAAACAACCACCATGACTTGGACCGCCGCCTTGAGTTATTGCGAAAACCTCTCTTTGGCCGGTCAGACGGACTGGCGCTTGCCCAACCGCAACGAGCTGGAGAGCCTGGTGGACGACACCAAAACCTCGGCCCCGACCATCAACACTACCTATTTCCCTAGCGCTGTTTCGGACTACTATTGGTCGTCCACTACCTATGCGTTGCTTAGTACCATCGCTTGGCTCGTGAACTTCAACCTTGGCGATGTGGGCGGCAACAGCAAGGTCACTGGCCGCTATGTCCGTTGCGTCCGGTAGAGAGGGTGTTGGTCCTTTGGTTCTTTGACCCTTTGAGGGGGCGAATGCCCCCAGTTGAAAGAGTCCTTGTTTGCTCATAGAGTTCAAACAGGAGGACTGACAAGGGACACAAGAATCGAAAGCAGAAGCTACCGCCTGGAATTCAAGCTGGAGGCGGTCCGTATGGCGACCAAATCAAACCAGCCCAAGACCCAGATTGCTGAAGAATTGGGGATCACCTCTCCAGATTGTTGCAATCATCCGATATCCGCCCGCAATTCACAACGCTTTAACATTGTTGCTCTTAGAGGGTAACGCAATCACTCGGCCAACGCTTAGATGGAAATCTTGCCTAGCTTTTATTGCTGGAGCAGCCCTCGTTTTTGTTGATTGGGATACGTACCGAGTTGTCGTAGGTCCACATGGCCCCAGTAGCGACAGCTATAATGAAACCCCAACCGCGCAAATTCTTACCCACCACGGAGGGAACAAAATGGGGGTAAAATATGGCAATATAATATGTATTAACTTGGTTTTGGTGGAATGACCGCCGAAGGCTATAAATGCTGAGGGTGACTGGAGCGGGAAACCGGATTCGAACCGGCGACCCTCTGCTTGGAAGGCAGATGCTCTGACCAACTGAGCTACTCCCGCTTGAGTCACTAAAGGCTTGGGGCAATCGTGAGGCGTGGAAGCTGGCTGGGCCGCTAGGATTCGAACCTAGGTATGACGGGATCAAAACCCGTTGCCTTACCGCTTGGCGACGGCCCAATCGTAATTTGCGAACATAACCAGGAATGAAGTATGGGTCAAGAATTTTGTTGCAGTCTGAAAAACAGCTAATGATCAGAGATGAATAGCTCACATCCCAGGAGAGCAAAGATCCCGATTCTGGGCCGGACCAAGAGGGGGGGGGCTCAGGCGGCCCGATCCATGCCCAGCCGTTTCCTCGGGGGTTTGTTCCAGGTTGGGGCAAGGTTGGCCCTAGAGGTATTATTCCAGGTTGGTGCCAAAACCGCCCCTTGCTTTCCAGTTCCACGAAAACAGGGGCTCCTTTGCTTGGTAGGACAGGCACCCCGTCCAACCTTGGAGGTTTTGTTCCCAGTTGGCTCCAAACCCACCTCAGGGAGGTCCAAGGTCAGGGGAACCCCTCTTGGAGCGGTGCAGGAAATCCGACAGGTTTGGGGCCCAAAGGGTTGGATTCCTGACAAAGCGGGCGGGAGCCAGACCTCGGCCCTGGGACCGTGGTTTTTGGCGGATCGGCAGTCCGGGGCCGAGGGGAGGCCCCAGGGGCTCCTAGTCTTGCACCTTGTATTCGTTGAGCTTGTTCCGCAAGGTGCGGATGCTGATGCCCAGGACCTCGGCGGTTTTGGTTTTGTTTTGTTCGGTTTGCTCCAAGGTTTTTAAAATCACCAGTTTTTCGATCTCCCCCAAGGTCATCCCCACCTCGATCTTTAACCCCTCCGCTCCGCTCGATGGGGCGGCCGGGGAGGTGGGACGGGCATCCTGCTTGGGTTGGGCATGTTGGGGCTGGGTGATCGCCTTGGGGGTCATCAACAGGTTGGCCACCAGGATGCTTTTTTGGTCGCACAAGAGTAGCGCCCGTTCCATCACGTTTTCCAGCTCCCTGACGTTGCCCCGCCAGTTGTAGTTTTCCAGGAGCTTGTAAACGTCCTCATGGACCTTGGGGGGCTCCAGGCTGTTGATCTCCGAGTGTTTCTCAATGAAATAATTGGCCAAAAGCTGCACGTCCACCTTCCGTTCCCGCAAGGGGGGGAGGTGGAGGGGGATCACGTTGAGTCGGAAGTAGAGGTCTTCCCGGAAGTCCCCTTGGTTGACCGATTCCATCAGGTCCCGGTTGGTGGTGGCGATCACCCGGACATCCACGGGAATCGATTCGGTCCCGCCGACCCGGTCCACCACGTATTCTTGCAAAACCCGCAGCAGTTTGGCTTGGAGGGAAAGGGGCATCTCGCTGATTTCGTCGAGCAGGATCGTCCCCCCTTGGGCCTGTTCAAACTTGCCTCGGTGGTCGTTAGTCGCTCCGGTGAAGCTGCCCTTTTTGTGGCCAAACAGCTCGGATTCCAAGAGGTTTTCGGGCAAGGCCGCACAGTTGACCGCCACAAAGGGTGCTTCTTTACGTTCCGAATTGTTGTGGATGTACCGGGCCAGCAGTTCCTTGCCGGTACCGGATTCGGCTTGGATCAGCACCGTAGCCTTGCTGACGGCGATGCTCTTGGCCACCTGGAGCAGGCCCCGCATCCCTTCGTCTTGGGTGATGATGTCCTTGAAGCTGGTTTTGCTTTTGACCTCCCCTTTTTTGGCTTTTTTGGCCAAACTGGCCGGGCGCTCCGGGGCGGCAGGGGCCTCGTGGCGAGAGGCCAAAGCCCGTTCGATCAAAAAGATGAAGGTGTCGAAGTCAAAGGGCTTTTGCACATAGTCGAAAGCCCCGTGTTTCATCGCTGCCAAGGCGGTGTCGATGGTGCCGTAAGCGGTGATCAGGACCACCGGGACCTCGGGGTTGATGGCCTTGAGGTCCTTTAAAAGCTCAATCCCGCTTCGTTTGGGCATGGTCATGTCGGTGATGACCAGACTGTATTCCTTTTTCTTAAACTTATTGAGCGCATCAATGGCGTTGTGGGAAAGCTCGACCGGGAAGCCACATTTTTTAAGGGCGGCGCTCATGGCGATACGCATTTCCACTTCATCGTCCACCACCAAGATGGGGTCTCTAAGTTCCATAGCCTTGTTCCTGTTGCAAGTTTATACTAGGTTGGGACGCTGATTGCGCCCAAAGACGAGGCCATCCTGCCCCAAAAACCCGCTCGGGCCTTGGGCTCTTGCCACTTGAGGCCCACCACCTTGAGGTCTTGGGCCTGTTGGGTCAAAAATTCGTCGCTGGTCAGGACTTGGTCGATTAAACCCAAATCCAGCGCCGCAGCGCCATGCCACCATTCGCCGGTAGCCACTTGGGACAGAATCATCTGGGGCCGGAACCGGGCGACCCAGTCCTTGAACAGCCGGTGGACTTGGTCAACTTCCTCTTGGACCTTGGCCCGGCCTTTCTCGGTGTTCTCTCCGAACAGGGTCAGGGTGCGTTTGTATTCCCCAGCGGTGATCTGCTCAAAATCGACCTTTTGGTCCTCCAGGAGCCGCCGGAAGTTGGGCAGGCTGGCCACCACTCCGATGGAACCGATGACTGCAAAGGGTGCGGCCAGGATCCGGTCGGCCACCGCCGCCATCAGGTAGCCCCCCGAAGCGGCAACCTTGTCCACCGCCACCGTCAAGGGCAGACCCCGGGCCTTGATCCTGAGCAGTTGGCTGGCCGCCAAACCGTACCCGGTAACCGCTCCGCCGGGGCTTTCGAGCCGCACCAGCACTTGGTCCCCCGGCATTGCGAACCCCAAGAGGTTGTTCACCTCTTTGGCCAGCCCCTGGGCCCCGCTGGCCCGGACATCACCGGTAAAATCCAACACGAACAGCCGAGGTCGGTCGGCTTTTTTTCTGGCTTTGGCCCGCTTCCGGTGGGCCTTGGCTTCGTTCTTGGGGAGGAACCCCAGGTCCAAGGACCCAGGATCTTGCCCCAATTCTCTGGCCAAGGAGCGAACCAAAAGCCGTCCCTCTTTGGCCCTGGCCCCGTGGACGGCATTTTTCGCCAACCTCCCGGCGGCCCAAGCGAGTAGGCCCAAAGCGGTCAGAAGTTCCGCAATAAAAAGACTGTATTCAACCCACCAAGATTCTTGCATCCACCTCTCCTCAAGGGCGAGTTCGCTCCTTTGTACAGCAAAATCTTGGGCTTGGAAAGAGAGAAAGCGGAAGAAATTGCCGGGTGTGGATTTTTTGGAACGACCTTTGAATAAAAGAGAGAATCAAAAGGAGAGGGAATCAAAAGGGGCAGGTTGAGGGGCGGACCCGGTGGAGTCCAAGTGAGGTTTAGGTCACAAATTCCCTTTCCCCTTGAGCCGGAAAAGCCCTGGTCTCCCTCCCCGTTAAAGGACAGGGGAGGCCGGCAACCTTCTGAGCTATTTGTCCAAGTGAAGCTACCAATCCCAGCCCTTTTGTTTTGGACAAAATTTTGTTACCCTGACCTCAAACCTCCGTTCCGGCCTTTGGGCCTAAAGAGATGACAAACCGCAAGTTGGGCCTTGGCTTTCTTTTTGTTTTTGTCCTTGCCTTCTTGGCACCCCTGCGGGGGATGTCCGAGGTAGCCCCTGCGGTGCCTTTGGAGAAGGCCTTCAGCGCCCAAGAGCAGGACCGACTGATCTCGATGTTTGAAGCCCAGTTCGACCGGCAGTACCTGACCCAGGTGTTTGGCGACCCCCGTCTGGAGCGGATTGAGTCCCTAATCAAAAAGAACCTGCTCACCCAAGAGACCCACCGGGACTATGCCGACTTTATGAACCCCTATTCCATGCACTTGGCCAAGCGGTTCCAAAAACGTTGGGAAGCGACCTTGGAACAGGCGAGCCGACAGTTTGAGGTGGATTCAGAGGTTCTGGTGGCTATTTTGTTGGTGGAAACCGGGTTTGGCAACGTGATGGGCCGTTATCCGGTGATCGGGGTTTTTGCCTCCCTGCTGGTGGAGTTCGACAACAACCAAGGGGCCTACCCCATTGCGCCGGGGACGGACCCGGAGCAGGTGCATTACCTGGAACGGTTGGCCAAAAAGGCGGAATGGGCCAAGAGCGAACTGACCGCCTTGTTGACGCTCTCGGCGGCCAACGGCGAAAGTCCCTACCACTACAAGGGTTCTTACGCCGGGGCCTTCGGGCTGCCCCAGTTCCTGCCTTCAAGCTACCTCAAATGGGGCTTTGACGGGGACCAAAACGGGGAGATCAACCTTTCCCACTTTGGGGATGCCATCTTCTCGACCGCCAACTACCTGCAAAGCCACGGCTGGAAACGTGGCTTGACCCACAAGGACAACGAAGAAGCGGTTTGGGCCTACAACAACTCCAGACCCTATGTGCACACGGTCCTCAACATCGCCAAAACCTTGCATGACAAGGCTGCAAAATCCTCCACCCAAAGCCCCCGGGGATACGGCCTCAAAGGCACTGTAGGCCAAGATGGGCGAGGGTTGGAGAGTAAGATAATTACTGACAAATTCTAGGCCCCGTGGTAACTTCGGGTTGGTCGGTTCACCAATAAATCGGGATCGGTCCAAACCGGCAACAAGGGCTCGTCCTTTGGGGGCCTGTCCTGTGGGAGTGTTAACCCTTTTCTATCCAACGTTTTGAGTTCATGTCCCCGAAAATAGGTGCCAAGGAGCAAGGCCACTCCCAAACCCAAGAGGAGCGCAGGCTAGATCAGCCGAGGCTTTACAAGGTGTTGTTGCACAACGATGACTACACCCCGATGGAGTTTGTGGTGCAAATCTTGATGGATGTCTTTCGTAAAGACGAGATGTCCGCCATGCGAATCATGCTCAATGTTCACAATCAAGGTAGCGGCCTTTGCGGGGTCTTCCCCTACGAGATTGCCGAAACCAAGATCGCTAAGGTTCACGAACTTGCTCAGGCGCATGAATATCCGCTGAAAGCCAGTATTGAGGAGGAGTAAATCGATGTTGAGCCGTGAGCTGGAAATCTCCCTGATCTCTGCCGTAAGGGACGCAAAAAAGCGTCGGCACGAATATGTGACCTTGGAACACGTCTTTTTTGCCCTGCTCCACGACCATGTGACCTCCGTGATCTTGGAAGAATGCGGCGGGGACGTGGAGGAACTGAAGAAACTGGTGGACCAGTACCTCAACACCCAGGTCCCCAGCCTGCCCGAAGAGGTGGACCAGGAACCGCTGCAAACCTTGGCCTTCCAACGGTTGATGCACCGGGTGATGAAACATGTCCAAAGTTCAGGCAAAAAAGAGGCCGATGGGGGGGATGTGCTGGCCGCCTTCTTCAAAGAGGTTGATTCCCATGCGGTCTATTTCCTGCGCAGCCAGGGGATCGAGCGGCTGGACATCTTGCGGACCATCAGCCACGGGGAGGTCAAAAAAGACAATCCCGGCCCCGAAACAAACCTGGGCGGAGAACGGCCTCAGACCGGCAAGACCGCCGGAGCAGCCAAAAAAGGCAGCTTGGATGCCTACACCCAAAACCTGACCCAAATGGCCAAGGAAGGGAAGTTGGACCCGGTGGTAGGCCGTGACCTGGAACTGGAGCGGACCTTACAGGTCTTGTGCCGGAGGAGAAAAAACAACCCGATTCTGGTCGGCGAACCAGGGGTGGGCAAGACCGCCATTGCCGAGGCCTTGGCGCTCAAGATTGAGGCCGGAGAGGTCCCCGAGGCCCTCAAGGACGGCGAAGTTTATTCCTTGGACATGGGCAGCCTTTTGGCGGGGACCAAGTTCCGGGGGGACTTTGAACAAAGGCTCAAAACCGTGATCCAAGAAGTGGGCGAGCGGGACAAAGCGATCCTGTTCATCGACGAGATCCACACCATTGTAGGCGCAGGGGCGACCAGCGGTTCCTCGATGGATGCCAGCAACATCCTCAAACCCGCCTTGATCACCGGCAATCTTCGGTGTGTCGGCGCTACCACCTACACCGAATATCGGAATTTTTTCGACAAGGACCGGGCCTTGAGCCGCAGGTTCCAAAAGATCGACATCCCTGAGCCGAGCTTGGAGGAAACCTACCAGATCCTCCTGGGCCTCCGGGAACGGTATGAAGCCTACTTTGGGCTCAAGTATTCCAACAGCGCCTTACGAGCCGCAGCGGAGCTTTCCGCCCAGTACATCCACGACCGCTTTTTGCCGGACAAGGCGATTGATGTGATCGATGAAGCCGGGGCGGCGGTGATGCTCTTGCCGTTGAAAAAACGGGCCAAACGGGCGATCAATGTAGTGGACATTGAGCGGGTGGTCTCCAAAATCGCCCGCATTCCGATCAAAGCCAAAGGTCGGGATGAAGTGGGGGCCTTGGCGGAGATGGAAGGCAAACTCAAGGAAAAGGTCTTTGGACAAGACAATGCGATCCACCACATCGTCACTGCCATCAAGCGCAACAAGGCGGGGCTGGGGGCGATCGACAAACCGATCGGCAGCTTCCTGTTCGCCGGACCGACGGGGGTGGGCAAGACCGAGGTTTCCAAACAAATCGCCAAGATCCTGGGGGTCCATTTTGAGCGGTTGGACATGAGCGAATACATGGAAAAACATTCGGTCAGCCGCCTGATCGGGGCCCCTCCGGGCTACGTCGGTTTCGAGCAGGGCGGGTTGATGACCGAAGCGATCCGCAAACACCCCCATTGTGTTTTGCTGCTCGACGAGATCGAAAAGGCCCACCCGGACATTTACAACATCCTGCTTCAGGTGATGGACCGGGCCACTTTGACCGACAACAACGGTCAGGCCGCCAACTTCAAGAGCGTGATTCTGATCATGACCAGCAACGTTGGCTCTTCCGAAGGTGGGGCCGGGGCGATAGGTTTTGGGTCAACCAAACAGGGCAAGGAAAACGAAGCGATTGACCGGCACTTCCCGCCGGAGTTCCGCAACCGGCTGGACGGGATCGTCAACTTTAACAGCCTGACCGAATCGGTGATGGAAACGGTGGTGGACAAGTTTATCGCAGAACTGGAACACCAACTGCACGAAAAGAAAATCACCTTCAACCTGACCGCCAAGGCCAGGGCTTGGCTGGCCAAAAAGGGCTACGACCCGGAAATGGGCGCAAGGCCTTTGGGCCGGGTGATCCAAGCAGAGATCAAAGACCGGCTGTCCGACGAGATCCTGTTCGGCAAATTGATCCGAGGCGGAGAGGTCAAGATCGACCTCAAAAAAGAGGCCTTAACCTTCGCCTTCAAGTCCCGCTAACACCCAAAACCCCGCCCGCTCTTCCCTTTGGGGAGCGGGCGGGGCTGGCTCACCTCTGTCACTTGATCCCTGCTCCACCATAGCCCTGATGCAGCCCCTTGGCAGGCCGAACCCGCCCCAATCGTTTGTGCCGACTGTAGCGGTTTGCGGTCAACCTGGACTCGCTTTGGAACCACCGAAGGACAGTTTGGAATTTACATTGGTAGGTCCTAGAAACCCAGGTCTTAGTGCCCCTGTTTTTTTTGGGGGGGCCACCCCAAACCGGCCTCAAACCCCGGCGAACAAGGCGGATTCAAAGGTGAAGAGGGAGAGCGGGGCCAGTTTGCCTTTGACCTCCACTTCGCCCATCGCCTTAAAGGGGTAGAGGTCCACCAGCCCGTCCTTGACGGTTTGGCTGACCAAAAAATCCACCCCCAAGGTCTTGCAGGCACTCTCGATCCGGCTCGCTTGGTTGACCGTGTCGCCGATGACCGTGTATTCCAGCCGCTCGGAACTGCCGATGTTGCCCACAATCGCCTCTCCGTAATGAATCCCAATCCCTTGGCCCACCGGCTCCAGCCCGGCGGTGACCCGTTGGGCGTTCAACTCGGCCAGGGCCTTTTTCATCGAGAGGCCACATTCTACAGCCCTGGAAAGGTCGGACTCCCCGGCCTCGGGGGTCCCGAAGGTGGCCAAAATGCCGTCCCCCAAAAACTTGTCCAACGTGCCGCCATGTTCAAAGATCACCTTGACCATCCGTTCGTGGTAGTCGCTCAAAAAGGCCACCACTTCTTCGGGGCTGCGGTTTTCGGAGAATCCGGTGAAGTCCCGTAGGTCGCAAAACATCACCGCCACCTTTTGCCGCTTGCCCCCAGGTTTGAGCAGCGAGTTGGCCGAACCGGCGATGGCCGAGGCCACCTTGGGGGAAAAGTACCGGCCCAGCTGTTGGTTGGCCCGGTCCAGCTGGACTGCCTCCAACACTGTGTTCCGGGCGGTGAGGGCAAAAAACGAGACCACCCCGCCGATCAGGACCAAGCTGAAGCTGGTGATCCAGTACAGGCTGGGGTGAATCGCCGGACCCAGCATGGAGGCCTCAAAATCGTTGGAAAGGACCATCCGGGGGTCCTGTGCGGCCCAGAAATAGAGTGCGACGGTCACCCCAAAAGCGCCCAAGGAAAGCAGCAACGGGTACAGGGGCCGCAAAGCGAAACCGCTGGCCAGGATCAGGCCAATGGCCACCAAGGGCATGGAGGTCTTGAGCAGGTAGGCCCTGGAGACCCCGTCCCCTCCCGCTAAGTGGTACCAAGCAAAAGGCAGGGCGGTAATCAGGACCATGTCCACCAGCAGGCTAAAAAAGCCAATGGCCGTAAGGTTTTTTTTACAGTTCAGCCAGCGGAAAAAGTAAAATTCCACTCCCAAAAGCACAATGTAAAGCGCCGAAAGCTTATAGTCCTGCAACCCGTGGGTCTCCAAAAACAATTCGGAGAACAACAGGTACACCAACAAAGCCACCTTGAACCCCAGGTGCAACTTCATCCCGGTGACTTCCTTGCGGACCAGCAGCTCGTCTGCCGCATCGGAGGCGCAAACACGGTGGTGGAACAGGGGAAAGTTCATCTTTGGTTGGGGACAAGGGGTTTTGGGCCGATTGTACAAGAACCGAGGCCAAAAGGGGAACGGGAAATGCGCAAAACCTTCAAAAGGGCTGAGGGGCAAAGGGGGCGGGGGGTGAAAAACCTTGCCCTTCAGTTTTTGGTACCAAAGGGCAAGGGAGTTGAACGGTGGGAAGGTCGGTCTAGAAATTGGCTCCCAAGACCAGCTGGAATGCCGAGTGGATCGTAAATTCAGTGGTTTCATTGTCCACGGTGACGGTCGCTTTTGCGCTCATTGCTTGGTACATCGCTCCCAAGGTCAACGGGCCGAGCCGCCAATAAACCGGCAGAGCAATCGCAAAGGTCCCGCCGGTTGCGGTCGTAGTTTCGCTGGCGCTGTCTTCAACCCTGATGGGGCCAAGTTCTAAGAAGATATCGGCGGTTCTGGTTACTTCATACCGGTTGGAAAAACCAAGCCTTGCCTGGGGGGCAAAACGGAAGGAGTCCCCAAAGCTGTAGCCCAGGGACACAAACGGGCCGGAGACCGTCATGCTGTCGGTGGTCAACCGAGCCCCGATCTGGTCGAGCGAGATACCGGCAATAGAGCCGCTGTCCAAGGTAACCCAGGCAGACTGGCCTTTGACCTTAAAACTCTGGTACCCCAGCCCAAACACAAAACCCGAATCGGCGGTGGCCAGCAAAACCACCGAAGCGGCATCGCCGGTGGTGTCATGGTCCAGGGACTGGTTCAAAAAGCCGGTTTCCTGGTCTGTGGTCGTAAAGGTCGTCTGACCGGCGGCGGCACCGCCTTCAAGCAAGAGACTCACATCTGCAGCCAGCAGAGGGCTACATCCAAGTCCCATGGCCAGCAGCGCAAGGAGCAGTTTTTTCATTGTGTGGTGGGGCAGATTTGGCCCCCGGCCCCGGAGGGTTCCGGGGCCAGAAGGCCAA
>Ga0156746_104_pt1 | contig 87941 bp, 91 predicted proteins | sample RifOxyD1_FD_112075 | JGI IMG/M metagenome (GOLD analysis project Ga0156746, IMG submission 112075) | Candidatus Lambdaproteobacteria bacterium RIFOXYD1_FULL_56_27 | reverse complement strand
TTTTTGAACGCTTTGCATACCTGTTGAGTCTTTCCATGACTATGTCTAGCAGGTTTTATCTCTGCTATGCTAGTCAAGACCCTTTTCTTAATATAACCTAGTCCAACACCTTGACCCTGTGAATTTGCTTCTTTGGGCCAGTGCCCTGAGATTCCATCCTCAAAAATACTCTTTTTTTCATAAGGTTCTATTTTAATGCTTACCATTTGAAATGTGACCTTTATTTCCTCCGGTAGCTCTACAACCCTTATTGTCAAGTCTTCATTTTGCAAAATATACTTAACGGCGTTGTCAAGCAAATGATACAAAGCAACTTGTACTGACGTATAATCAAAATACGCTTTCGCCTGTGTTTTTTCAAAATCAACACGGACCCCTTTATCTGTAAAATCAGCAAAAAACATATAGAGTGCATTCATTAGAACTCGATGAATCTCGTGTATGTCTGCTTTTATTTTTGGTTCTTGTGTGAAAAATAAATTCGCCACGGTAATTTCAGACCCGATTGCCATGTTATTTTTTGCTATTCTGAAAAGCGCATCTGCAATTCGATCAGACTCCTCCTTGACATGGGCAGATATCAACTTAATAGCTTCTGCGCGACTTGTCGATCCAGCTTCTGGAGGAATGATTGAATAAATTTCCTGCTTGTTTTTTCCATTAAGGGTGACAAGATTATGGAGAATCTTGCGGTTTCTGTCCTGAAGTGAACTTGCAGTGTCGATTTTCGCCTGTTTAAGTACGCCTACATACGATGATAGGGTCAACGCTATTGCCCGAAATTGTTTGGGATTTCTACTCAGGTATTCTTTATCTGTTGTTGCCGCAAATAAAATGCCACTTTCAGTGGAAATTTTCTCAATACGGACACCGTAACCACTTTTTAATTCAAGAAGGGGTTTCTCAGAATTTTCAAAATGGGATAAAAGAGCTATTTCTCTGTCTGTAAAGTTACAGAATAATAGGCTGTCATTAGAAAGAATGCGAATTCGGATGGCCATTTATCTTTACCTTATTCAATGGTTAATTCTTCCAAAACTTTAAAGAACTCATAAGGCTCTGCGTTTTTTGGTAAAAGCCGATCTGCTTTCTGTAGAGTTTCATTGAACCTATCACCGTAGGATTCAGCTGAGTAAATTACTAGATGCTTGTTTGGATACCTTTCCTTTAGTGCTTTAGCTAGACCGAGCCCCTCGTCTTGAAAAGCTAACTTTTTCCCAACCCCCTGAATATCAACAAAAAAACATCTGCATTTCTAACAACGCTTTGATCTAATGCTGCAAGGTCAGAAACAATTTTTGTGCTTGACCACCCAGCCTTCTTTAGCATGCCAACGACTTTAAACGAGGTATCATCGTCAATAAATAGAATTTGAAGCAATTCCTTTCGTTTTTTTTCAAACACATTTTTTGCGTTTGAAAGTGCAGGAGGATGAGCCTCGTTTTGTTGGGTTGTATTGGTATTATTGTTGACAATGGTCGTGTTGATAGGCGGCGATGGAGGGACCTCCTTTTTGTTTTCAGAACTAGGGAAAAGGAGCCAAGTGAGAAAAGTGACTCCAATACCGCTAAATATCCAAGGCATGTTGTCCAACAACCAATCCATATGTTCTCCAAGATAACGTTTTGAAAAAAAGACCTACAAACAAAAATTCTACCTCCAATAAACCCACACCTTTCCGTCTTTGTCGCTGGTGAAGATGTAGAGGATCTCGCCGTTGATGGCTTTTTCGTATTGTTTTTGCACTTCCGGGGCGGGGATGTGGTTTTCCGATTGGGAATCTGCCGCCTGTTGTTCGTCGGCGTAGGTTTTGATGGAGAACTTGGTCACCGCTTCCCCTTCTTTTTCCACTCCGGTCACTTCCAGTTTGGAGGTCTTGCCGTCTTGCCGCTTGGTTTGAACGATCAGGCCTTCCTTGACCAGGGCCTTTTGGCTGTCCTTTTTTTCCGGGCCAAAGGCTGCTTCGGCCTCAAAGGTGCCGCTGGTGCTGAAGGTCACGTTTTCGGTGTCCCCTTTGGGCCAAGCCAGGGAGTAGCCCTCGCCGCCCCAGGTGAACTCGGTGGTTTCGCCCCGTTGGCGCAGGTTGAACTGGATTCCCTGGATGCGGATGATCGGGAATTTTTCCTTGGGGTGCATTTTTTCGTATTCCACGGTCAGGGTGTCCTTACCGCTGACCACCTGCTTGTAGGACTGGGGGACCAACAGGACCTTTTTAGGGCCTTCGGCAATCGGTTGGTTTTTGGAGTTTGCCGGAACGGCGGCATGGTCGGAGGTGATTTCCCCTTCTGCCGCTCCTGGGTCACTGCCGTTCTTGGCGGCGGCGGCTTTGGGGGCCGGTTCGGCCTTGGTTGCCTTCTTGGGGGTTTCGGCGGCGTAAACTGCCGGGGCAAAGGCCAACAGCAAGGCCAAAATCCAGGTTGTCCGTGACTTCATCTTGTCTCCATCAAAGTTTGGGATCGCTTCCTTTTAACAAGGCCTTGCCCTTTTGAGCAATCACGAATCCATCTTGGCTCCGTTCAATCAGCCCCTGCTTGGCCTCCATTTCCTTTAGGACCCGTTCCACCGGAAGCCCCGACGCAGGGAGCGATTTGGGGTCTTGCCCTTGGGCAATGGCGGCCAGAAGCCTGGCTTCCAGCTGGGCCAAAGGGTTGGCGGAGTTTTTGAGGCCCCGGAGCAAAAGGAGGTGTAAGGCCTGGGCCAATTGGCCCAGCTTTTGGGTCCCCGAGAGTGGCCCCCGCAGGTACAAGGCGGACTTGTCCTCGGTCCCCGAGTTGCGGACAAAAACCGCTCCGTAGGGGGTACCGTTTTCCGAAAGGTGGCAAAAGAGCAGGCTCGGCTCTTCTCCGAAGGCCTGGAATTGGCCGGTAAAGCCTTCGCCCAGGCAGCTGGGCAAGAGGGAGAGGATTTGGGCCGAAAGAGTCTCTCGGAAGGCCTGCCCAGGTTCCAGCCGGGACTTGTCCACATAATAGACGTAAAAGGTTTCTTTCATCCCCCCGGCAAAGGGGTGGGCCAGGGTTTGGCCGTCCTTGACCTTGGCCATGGCGGCCAGGCTGTTGAGCCCCGCCTTGAGGCCGTTGCCCGCAAAACCGGGGAAGGGGCGGTGGAGCCAAAAGGGGCTCAAGGCATGGCCCGATTCTTCCAGGCCCAAGGCAAAGTCCAAGGGGCCACTGGGGGTTTGCGGCCCCTGGGCCAAGGCGGCTTCAAACCGAACGGTCAGGTCCAAGGCCGAAGCGGCAGGGTTCTGCTGCCAAGCTTCCAGGTAATCCCAAAGCTCTTGGTTTTTGGTCCCCAAGGCCAAACGGGAACGGAGCACCGAGGCCACCGCCCGGACCAGCAACCACTTGTCCCCCACCCCGGTCAGGGTTTCCTGGAACCCCAGGGCCTTAACCGCTTGGCCCAAGAGCAGGTCGCTTTCCACGGTAAAGGCGAAGCTGCGGCCCCCTGCCCCTTGGGTCTGGGCAAGATATTGGCCCAGGTGGAAGCCCAGTAGGTCCCCGGAGCTGACCCAGGCCTTTTGGCTTTTGGGGTCGTAGTCGAGCCGGTAACAACGGTCGCCGTCCCCATCAAAGGCCAGACCTACCAACCGGACCGATCCGTCCCAGATTTCTGACCGCCCGGTTTGGGCAAAAAATTCGGCCAAAAAACGGTTGGCCGGATACCGCCGGGCCAAGTCGTTTTGGGTAATCGATTCTTGGCCTTCCAGGTCGGTGACCCCGCAGTTTTGGTTGATCGGTCCTTCCAGGTTGGTGAGAATCAATTCCCTGAGCCCTAACCCTCCAAGCAAAGGTTCCACCACCGAGGCCGCCGCCCCCTTGGAGGCATCGATCACCAAAAGATGGTCCTTCAGGTCCATCCCCGCCGTGATCCAGCTGTTTTTTGGGTCCAAGCTGGATTCCACAAAAAAGGCCCAGGCCTCTTCATGGACCCCGATCATCTCCCCTTGGGGCTCAATCCGGCTGAAGTCCAGGTCCTTGTAGGCATAAAGCTTGGTGGTCAGCCTTTGGTCGTCTTGGGGCAGGAACTTGAGCCCAAAGCCGGGCAAAAACAATTTGATCCCGTTCTGGTCGGCCGGGTTGTGGCTGGCGGTCAACATGGCTCCCGCCCGGCAGCCTTTTTCCATCATGTACAACGGCACCGCCGGGGTGGGCAAAATCCCCAGGCCCAAAACGGTCAGCCCCGCTTTGCGCAGGCCCTGGACAAAGGCGGAATCAAACCGCCCCGCCTCGTCCCGGCCATCCCAGCCGACCGCCACCTTGTCCCCCTGCCGGGCCAAGCGGGTCTCCAACAGCAGTTGGCCAAAGGCGTAGCCATAAAGCTCAAAAAAGGCGGGGGTCAAAAACCCCTCTTCCACAAAGGTGGCCACCGGGTCCTTGGAGCCCAATTCGGCTTTGACCCGGCCCCGAACGCCATCGGTGCCCTGCAAGCGGAGTAGATTGGTCATATTCGTCCTGTAACGCATAAGGGGGAGGGGCTTGGTAGGTAAAAGGTAGAAGGCTTTTTGGGATTTGTCTATTTTCAATCCTGGTTGAATCGGCTACAAAGGAAGACTTAAAAACCCGTCCGTCCGTGAAACGACCATGAACCAAACCAAAATATCCCTGACCGGGATCAAACCTTCGGGCACCCCGCACATCGGCAACCTGATGGGGGCGATCCAACCGGCGCTGGAGCTGGCCCGCCAGTACAAGGCCCTGTATTTTATAGCCGACTACCACGCCTTGACCACGGTGCGGGAGAGCAAGGCCCTGAACGCCCAGGTTTATGAGGTGGCCGCCACTTGGCTGGCTGCGGGGCTCGACCCCGAAGAGGTGGTTTTCTACCGGCAGTCCGACATCCCCGAGGTTTTTGAGTTCACCTGGATCTTGGCCTGTTTCGCGGCCAAGGGCCTGCTCAACCGGGCGCACGCTTACAAGGATGCGGTGGCCAAAAACGAAGCGGCCCAACGGGACCCGGACTTTGGGATCAACATGGGGCTTTTTAACTACCCGGTCCTGATGGCTGCCGACATCCTCCTTTACGGTGCCCATCTGGTCCCGGTCGGTCAGGACCAAAAACAACAATTGGAAATCGCCCGGGACATCGCCGAAGCGTTCAACCACCAGTATGGGGAGACCTTGGTGCTGCCCGAACCGATGATCAGCGAATCGGTCAAAACCATCCCCGGGATTGACGGGCGCAAGATGAGCAAAAGTTACGACAACGTGCTGCCTCTGTTTGTCCCGGCCAAAGAACTGCGCAAGCGGGTGATGCAGATTGTGACCGATTCCAAAGGGGTCGAGGAGCCCAAAGATCCGGCCACCTGCAACCTGTTCCAGCTGTTCAAGATTTTTGCCTCCAAGGCGAGGCAGGAGGAAATGGCCCAGGCCTACCAAAAGGGCGGGCTGGGTTACGGTGCGGTCAAACAGGAGTTGTTTGAACTGGTGGACGCTTTTGTGGCTCCCGGACGAGAGGTTTATCAGTCTTACCTGCAAGACACGCAGAAGCTGGACCGGATTTTGGCCCAAGGGGCCCAGAAGGCCAGAGACATCGCCCGACCCAATTTGGCCGCCGCCCGAAAGGCGGTGGGGATCACCCGCTAAAAAAAGGTTCAAAAGATGAAACTGAAACTGGGGCGCTCCCAAGGGCTGGGATGGATCGGCATGGGACTGGTGACCCTGCTGGGCAGTTGGATCCTGCCCTGGGCGGTGACCTTGGCCCTGTTGGGGTATGGCCTGCTCCGTTGGATCACTTTTAAGGACAAATTCCAGGGGGCCGGGTTTGCAGGACTGGCTCTGATGACTGGATTTTTGCTGTTTGGGCCACTTTCGGGGGTCTTTTGGCTGTTGAAACTGACGGGTCTGATCCTGGTTGCCTTGGGGGCCTTGATGATGGTCTTGCCCCAAACCGAGGTGGACCAACTGGACGAGAACCCGCAACCTTCCCTTCCCCAATCACTTAAAGACCTTGAGGACAACGAATGATCTTGATCTTGGATTTTGGCTCCCAATACACCCAGTTGATTGCCCGGCGGATTCGGGAGATGAAGGTTTATTGTGAGATCCACCCCTGCACCTTGGAAACCGAAAAAATCAAGGCCCTCAACCCGGAAGCCCTGATCCTCTCGGGTGGCCCCAGCTCGGTTTTGGGGGAGCATAGCCCCAAGGTGGACCCGGCCCTCTTTGCCTGGGGCCTGCCGATCTTAGGGATCTGTTATGGCCAACAGTTGATGGTCAGCCTGATGGGGGGAAAGGTAGAAAAGGCGCAACATTCCGAATATGGCCGTACCGAGCTTAAAATTTGTGGGGGCCAGGAAGATTTCTTTTACGGTGTGGAAAACCCCGGTGTGGTTTGGATGAGCCATGGGGACCGGGTGATTTCGATTCCCCCTGGGTTTGAGGTCTTGGCGACCAGCCAAGGTGCCCCTTTTGCGGCGATTTGCCACAAGGCCAAGAAACTATACGCCATCCAGTATCACCCGGAAGTGACCCACAGCCAAGGGGGCACCCAGATGTTGCACAACTTCTTGTTTGAAGTGGCCGGGGTCAAATCCGGATGGGGAATGGAAAGTTTCCTGGAAACCAAGACCCAAGAGATCAAAGCCCAGGTAGGCACCAACAAGGTCCTCTGTGCCCTTTCGGGCGGGGTGGACAGTTCGGTGGTGGCGATCCTGCTGCACAAGGCGATTGGGGACCAGTTGGTCTGCGTTTTTGTGGACAACGGGCTGTTGCGCAAAGAAGAGGCCCACCAAGTGGTGGACCTGTTCCGGTCTCACTACCACATCAATCTGGTCCATGTGGATGCAAGGGACCACTTCTTGGGCCAGTTGGCCGGAGTGAGCGACCCCGAGCAAAAGCGCAAGATCATTGGCCGGGAGTTCATTGAGGTCTTTGAACAAGAAGCCGCCAAGATCAAGGATGTCCACTTTTTGGCCCAAGGCACCCTGTACCCGGACGTGATCGAATCGGTCTCCTTCAAGGGGCCCAGTGCGGTGATCAAAAGCCACCACAACGTCGGCGGCCTACCCGAGAAGATGCGGATGAAGCTGGTCGAGCCTTTGCGGGAGTTGTTTAAGGACGAGGTCAGGGAGCTGGGGCGTAACCTGGGCCTGCCTGAAGCTTACCTGACCCGCCACCCCTTCCCCGGCCCCGGTTTGGCGGTCCGCATCCTGGGCGAAGTAACCCCCGAAAAGGTGGCGGTGCTGCAAGAGGCGGATGCCATCGTCCGAGAAGAGATCAAAAAGGCCGGGCTTTACGAAAAGATTTGGCAGGCCTTTGGGGTACTGCTGCCGGTTAAGTCGGTCGGGGTAATGGGGGATTCGAGGACCTACGAATGGACCTTGGCGATCCGTTCGGTGGACTCGGTGGACGCTATGACCGCCGACTGGACCCACCTGCCCTACGAACTGTTGGGCAAGATGAGCAACCGGATCATCAACGAGGTCCCCAAGATCAACCGGGTCGTTTACGACATCACCAGCAAACCTCCGGGGACCATCGAATGGGAATAACCCTGCGACTGTTGGCCCTGGGCTTGGTTTGGACCTCCTGCGGAGGGGCCACAACCGGTCTGGCCGGGGAGCTGGAAAAGCTGGAGGCGGCGCTGGCCAAAACCTCCTCGTTCAGCGCTCATTTTATCCAAAAGACCTACAACCCCTTGCGGGACAAAACGGTGGTCTTGTCCGGCCGATTGTCTTGGATGCGTCCGGGGCTGGTGCGGTTTGAGTACCAGGAGCCGGACCCTTTGCTGGTCGTGGTGGGCAAACGTCAGGTTTGGATCTACGACCCGATCCTTGAAAACGTCACCCTTGAGCCCAAGGCCGAGGTGGACCGGCTGGAAGCCTTGTCCTTTTTTTTTGGCACCACAAGGCTGACCGACCTGTACGAACCGCTGAGCAAGCCCCAGCACACAAGCCCCTTGGCCCAAGGTGCGGGCTGGATCTACCTGAAACCCAAAAAACCGACCCCCGGTCTGGTGGAACTCCACCTCCAGCCCGGTTTGGGTTTGTTGCGGGGATTTTTGGTGTTTGACGACCAAGGGAACTGGCGGCTCTTTGAGCTGGAACAGCCCAACCAAGGCCCGGCACCAAAGGCCGAGGACTTTGAATTCAAGATTCCCGAGGGGATGGAAGTGATTGACAAGCTCACGGTGGCCCACTAGTTTAAACGAAGTGCCCAGTTTGCCCGCTGGGCCGAACCAAAGCCGGATTGGTCAATGAAAAGAATCGTTTTTTTGCTCTGCCTTTTTTGCTGGACTCTGCCCCTTGCCTGGGCCCAAGACGAGAATTTGCCTGCCGCCCAGGAGCCCCAGACCCTGGAACTCCCTGTAGCCGAGGCCAAATCCCCCATTTTGGAACTCAAGGAAGGGTACCAGATCTACCCCGTGGACCGGCTGGGAAACAGTCTCTACCACAACAAGGAGCGAATTTTTTCAAGACAGGGTTTTTCGATTCGTGGTATATTGCCGATCAAGCAGGGCCTGATGGTTTGGGGCCAAGATGCCGAAGAAGCCAAGAAGATGGACTTCGTGGAAGCCGAAGGCCAAGACGGCACCTTGACCGCCCTCGAAGGCGGTTGCTACAAACTCCAGCTCAAGGGCGGGATCACTAGGCTGTACCAGCTGTTGCCAAACGGCGTGATCTCCGACCTGCTGCCGACCTCCAACACGGCGGGCAATCTGGTGTACAATGGCAAGGACCTGGTCGCCTTCAGCCACATCACCGGCGGCCAGCAGATCCAAAGCCCGGAGGGGAAAACGCTTTATCAGTACAGCTTCAAGTTGCATTGGGTGAAATTGGGCAAGGAGGACGTGGTCCAACTGCCCAAGACCTACACCGGCTACAGCACGGAGCTGAATCTGCATTGGATCAAGGAGAACCAATTGCAGGTGACCAATGGAGATGGACAGGTTGACCGCCTGACGCTCCGTTAACTTTTGGAGGTAAAATGGAGTTCGATGAAACCTCTGCTGAGCTAAGCCCCCAAGAATACGAACACTTTAAGGCCAAGCTGCAAGAACAGCTGGGCGCATTGATGGTCGATTCGGACGGAACTGTGCAGGAAATGCAGGGAGCAGATCTGGAATTTCCCGATCCCGGAGACCGGGCTACTTACGAGTTTGAGCGGAACACCACCTTGCGCATCCGGGACCGGGAACGCAAACTGGCCAAGAAGGTCAGTCAGGCGATTGAGCGGTTGGAGGCAGGGACCTACAACGAATGCGAAGAGTGCGGTGAGCCAATCGGCAAAAAGCGGCTGGACGCAAGACCGGTGACCACCCTTTGCATCCTTTGCAAAGAGTCCCAGGAGCAGCAAGAGCACATCCGTAACTCCTAGGGCTGACCTTCACTATAGAGCTGTTTGTTTATGCGCCTTTCCACCCGGCTGATTCAATTTGAACATCTGCTCAAGCGTCACCAGAGCTTGGGGGGCCGGGAGATCGGGGCCTTTGCCTCGATCCGGCGGGAGATCAAGGAGCTGGAACGGCAGATCGACATCCTGATCCTGGCCGGGTCGGAGCTGAACGACACCATGAAGGACCGGCGCAACGGAATGGAGATCATTCTCAATTCCGCCTGCAAGCTGACCAACGCCGACGGAGGAACCCTCTACATGATTGCGGAGGAGTACTTCGACGAACCGCTCAACCCCGGTGAACTCAAGGCCACCTACCTCAACTTTGAAGTGCTGCAAAACACCACCATGGGGGTTTTGCTGCAACGAAAAAGCGACGAAGAATTTTTTCTCCCCCCGGTGCCCATGCAGGTGGGCGGGGTCAAGAACCTCAACAACGTCTCCGCCTACTGTGCCAATACCGGGCAGGTGATCAACATCGCAGACGTTTACAATGCCCAGGGGTTCGACTTCTCGGGGACCCGCAAATACGATGAACAGACCGGCTACCGCAGCAAATCTATGCTGGTGATCCCCTTGCGGGACCATGAAAACGAGATCATCGGGGTTTTGCAGCTGATCAATCGGAAAAAGGACAATGGCGAGGTGATCCCCTTTGCCCCGGCCGACCAAGCGGTGGTCCAGGCGATCAGTTACCAGGCCGCAGTTTCCTTGACCACCGAAAAACTGGTCGGCGAACAACGGGCGCTCTTTGCCGCTTTTGTTCAGGTCTTGGCCGAAGGACTGGGCGAAAAAAGCCCCTACAACTTTGGGCACATCAACCGGGTGGCCCATCTGACCGAGATCATCGCCGGAGCGATCAACCAATACGACCAAGGCCCTTACGCCAACCTGGGCTTCAACCAGGACCAGATGGACGAGCTTCGTCTGGCCGGGTGGATGCACGACATCGGCAAACTGACCACCCCCGAAAACGTGGTCAGCAAACAGCTGAAGCTGGAGGTTTTGGCCGACCGGTTTGAGCTGGTGGTCCAGCGATACAATTCCAAGATCAAGGACCTGGAGATTGAGCTGCTGCAAGCCAAGGTGAAGGCCTTGGAGACCGGCACCAACCCCGAGGAAATCCGAGCGCTGACCGAGAAGACCAATGGCGAGATCAAGGGGTTGGAACAGGAATTGGTTGGCCTGATGAGCTTCAACTTTGGCGGCGAATTTATGGCCGATGAAAAAATTGCCGCCATCAAGAGCGCTGCCCAAAAGACAGCCACCCAACACTTTAAGGTCCAGTTTGAGCAGGGGATCAACACTCCCTACGTGGGCAAGGTGGAACTGTTGGCCAACCCGGTCCAGGAACCGCTGTTGACCCAATTGGAGCAAGACCTGCTTTCGATCAAAAAGGGAACCTTGTCCGAAGCGGAGCGGCAAATCATCAATGACCATGCGGACCGCAGCTGGCGTTGGCTGTTCAAGCTGCCTTTCCCGCGTAAGATGCTGAAGCTGCCGCTTTATTCCGCCGCCCACCACGAAACCCTCAACGGCACCGGTTACCCCCACAAGTTGCGGGCCAACCAACTGCCTGCCCAGGCGAGGATCATCGCCGTGGTGGACATTTTCGAGGCTTTGACCGCCAACGACCGGCCCTACAAAAAACCGATGCCCTTGGCCAAGGCCCTGGATATCTTGGGCTTTATGGTCAAGGATGGGCACCTGGACCCGGAGATCTGCAAGATCTTCCTGCTTTCGGGGCAATGTGAAGCTTGGGCCAATGCCAACCTCTTGCCCGAACAGTTGGGTCCCTTGGACCTGAAAGGCTGGGTCGAGCGGTTTTACCCCGCCCACTTCGACCCGGACCTCCCCGCCTACCAAGCCGCTCAACTCGCCCGTTCCGAACAGGCCCAAGAATGAGAGCTTGGGCGCTCACCGGTCTGGCCCTTTGGTTTTTCTTGGCCCCCCTTTGTGGGCTGGCCCAAGAGCTCAAGGGCTATCAGGCGGAAGTCTCCCAGGAGATCACCGACAAGGACGTGGTTTATGCCCGGAATCTGGCCTTCGGCAAGTTGCGGGAGCTGGTGGTCCAAGCGGCGGTTTTGGAACTCTTGGGCGAAGGGATGTACAACGAGTTTCGGGCCGATGACTCCTTTGGCCGCCGGTTGGATTCCAGCCGTTATCTGGCCAGCGTCAAGGTCCTCAAGGAGGAACGGCAGGCCAACCTCTTTTTGATGCGCATCGAAGGGTTGGTGGATGTCACCAGCCTGACAGACCGGCTCCAGGAGATGAACCTGATCCTCAAGGGAGACCCTTGGGTCAAGGTTTCCTTGTGGGTGGAAGGGGGTCTACAGTTGCCCAAAGAGGCACTGTTGGAACGGCTGAAGCTCTTCCACTTGACCGTGGTTTCCACCGAATCCTTGAAGCTGGACAAAAGCCTGGACAAAAGCCAGCCCAGCTTTGCGCAGTCCCTGTTCCCGGAACGGGGCACCGCCGAAGTGGCTTTGTTGGTCGAACCCAAAAAGGCGACCCAAGGGGAGCTGTACGGCGGGGTCGGCCTGAGGGTGTTTCGCAAGGCCGGTTTAAGCTCCCTGGGCAGCTTTTCCATGTCCCTTGAGCCCTTTTCCGAAGGGCAACTGCCCCAGGCCTTGGCGGGCCGGGACAAAAGCTTTTTGGCCCTGTTTTCCCTCAGTTCCTTGGCTCTGCCTGCCTTCCGGGAAGGGGAAAGTTCTAGCCTGGAGATGGAGGTGCAGGGTCTGAGGAGCCCGGAGCTGCAAAGCCAGTTTGAAACCCATGTGCTCAAACCCAACCCTTCGGTGGCCGGATTTTGGCTCAAAGAGTTGAGCCAAAACAAGGCGGTCTATCAGGTCCAAGCGAAACAGGAATTGCCGGTCCTGTTGGAAAACCTGAAAAAGGCCAACCCGTATTTTTATTTTGAGGTGGTCAAATTTGAGGTCAATCAGTTGGTCCTCAAAGCGGAATACAAGCTGGGCAGGCAAGTGGTGCCGGTCAAGCCCATGAACTTGGACCCCAAGTTGATGACCGAGATTGCCCAGATGCTGGACCTGGACCCCAAGGCCACCCCTCCTTCGGACTGGCTGCCCACGGTGGGCGAGGTGGAGCCGAACAACAATTCCCTGGCCCTCAACCAGCTTCCGACCAAGGTTCTGGTTTACGGACAGATCAGCAGCCGGGCCGATGAGGATCTTTTTGAGATCGAGCCGGTTGCGGGCATGAAAACCTTGACCTTGGAGTGGGCCAAGGTCGGCAAAACCGACCTGAGCCCCCAGATCAAACTGTACGATGAAAACCTTGGTTACCTGAACCAATACAACCTGTTGGGCACTAAACACACCAAGATCCCCATCTCCCTGCCCGAAGTGCCCCACGGCCCGCTTTATTTGAGGATTGGCGACCGGGTTGGGTTCATCCAAGGGGAAACCGGGGGGTTCAAGTCCTACAAGTACCTGATTCGTATCACCTGGAAGTAGCGCTTCGCCCCCGTCCCGTCTCTTTTTGGGGAGTTCCCATGGCTCAACCCATTCCCTTTGTCATCAGCCCCGCCCTGCGGCTTTCCGCCAACGGAGCCAACCTGATCGGTGCGGCTTTTACCACCTTTTATTTTTTGGTCCTGGACCCGGTCTCCTTGGTGGGCCTGTCCCCGGAGGCCAAGGGGAACCTGTTGGTCTTCATTTTGGCCAACACCGCCATGGTCTTTGCACTGGCAATCTTTTTTGAGCACCGGAACTTCAAAAAAAACACTCCCACCGGACCGGTGGAGCAGCTGGAGTTTTTGTTTTACCTCCCCCGGTTGACCCTGCACTTCGGAATGGCCGCTTGGACCTGGATGGGGCTGGCAATGGCCTTTTACGGGGTGCTGGTGCTGGACCAACCTTGGGTGATCGGGTTCCACCAGTTTGTGGGCATCACCTTGGCCGGAGGAGCGCTGGGCAATTTTGGAGCCTACCTTTTGACCGACCTGCTGGCCAAACGGGAGGCGGCCCGTTTGCTGCCGGACCTGGAGGTGTCGGAGGCCCCCAAGGGGGCAAGGCTAGGCCGGATGTTTTTGATTGTCTTTGGCCTGTTGAGCCTGATCCCTTTGTTGATGGTCGGCTGGTATGGGGCGTTTTTTAAGGCCAACCAGGAGCGGGGGGTGGAGGACCCCCAGTTTTATATCATCTCGGCGGCGTTGTTTTTCCTGACCCTTTCGGTGCTGGTTGCCGGGGTGGGGCTGGCTTGGACCGGCAGTCGGCTGCTCAAACCCTTGCGGGAGATCACCAAGTTTTTGGGTTTCATCGCCCTGGGCCGTTTTGACTACCGGTTGGACGTTTTGACCGACGATGAAATCGGTTATTTGGCCGGACAAATCAACAAGATGGCCAAAGGGCTGAGCGAACGGGAACGGATCCGGGACCTCTTTGGCCGGTATGTCAACGAACAGGTGCTGGACGAAATCTCCTCGGGCCGACTGCAACTGGAAACCGGCGGCAGGGAGGCCAAGCTGACCATCCTTTTTACCGACCTCCGAGGCTTCAGCGCCCTGGCGGAACAGCAGGGAGCCCAAGAAATCATGGCCCTGTTGAACCGGTATTTTGAGGTGATGACCAACGTGATCATGGACCATGGGGGCTCGGTTTTGGAGTTTTTGGGGGACGGAATCCTGGCCATTTTTGGCGCTCCGGTGCCCCTGGAAAACTGCTCCGAACGGGCAGCCATGGCTTGCCTGGAGATGAGCCATAGGCTGCGGAGCCTCAACGAAGAATGGGCCAAAGCCGGGCAGCCGACCTTGGAGATGGGCATGGGGCTTCACTACGGGGAGGCCAACGTCGGCAACCTGGGCTCTACCCGTTGTATGCGCTACAGTGTGGTGGGAGACACGGTCAACTTGGCTTCCCGGATTGAGCAATTCAACAAGGTGCTGGGCAGCCACATCCTGGTCAGCAGCGACGTGGCCCACCGCCTGGGCCTCGGTTTTCGCCTGACCCCCAAAGGCCACCACCCGGTCAAGGGCCGGGAGCAGGCGGTGGAGCTGTTTGAGCTTTCGGCCTGACAAACGCCCGCCCCCCGGCCTCCCAAACCTTGACCAACGGGACCCGGTTGGAGCACAACTCCAGCAGAGAAACCCTTTCCTTCCCTGCACCGTCACCTTTGGCTGGATTGGGCAAGGCACATCCACCGTTTTTTTCCGTTTTTGAGGGCTTATGTGGCTACCCATTGGGCTTTTGGCGCTTTCAAACCTGTTTATGACCTATGCTTGGTACGGTCACCTCAAGTCCCTCAAGGACCAGCCCCTGTGGGTCGCCATTCTGGTCAGTTGGGGGATTGCCTTTTTTGAGTACTGCCTCCAGGTCCCGGCCAACCGGTACGGCTACCAAAGCTTGAGCTTGGGCCAACTGAAGGTCCTGCAAGAGGTGATCAGCCTCCTGGTCTTCGCCGGTTTCGCCTTCTGGTACATGGAATTCCCTTTGACCAAAAACTACCTCTACGCCGGCCTGTGCCTCATCGGCGCAGTGTACTTCATCTTCAGCGAACCCTGACCTTCCCCTTGGGTGGCCTTTCCCCCCAAGAACCGGAAACCGCTTTGATTCCTCCCAGGGGATCTGTTATACTGACTCCCAAGGCTCCAGGCGAGTCCTTAGGCCTGGTCGGAGACGGCGGGCAAAGGAGGGCGGGGGCGGTTTGCGGACTTGTTCGGGGAGGACCTTATGCACACACAGGCGGTCAACAGACTTTCCACCCAAGAAGCCACGACTTTGGCCCAAAGCCTCCAGCCCGGTTGGGAGCTGGTGGGTGGGCATCACCTCAAGCGGGTGTACGATACCGGCAGCTTCAGCCGGGGCCTTGCGCTGGTAAACCAAGTGGGGGCGCTGGCAGACCGGATCAACCACCATCCCGATGTTTACCTGACCTTCAAGCAAGTGGTGTTCGAGATTTTCAGCCACAAGCTGGGCGGATTGACCGAAGGGGATTTTGACTTGGCTCGGCAGATTGATCTTTTGGTCTTGGGGACGTAAAGAACGGGGCTTAAGAAGCCTTTGGCGGGAGTAGGAAGGGCTGCACCACCAAGCGGACCATTTTCATCCCTTCGGCCATTTTCTCCCGGGTCACCTGTTCTCCGCTCAAGGAGAGGTAGGAGTTCCAAAAGGCGCTCAACAGCCAGATCACCTGGGTCAAACGGCCAATGGTCTCTTCGTCCAGCGGCTGGGCGAGGCCCAGGCTGATCAACCCTCGGATGCTGGCTTCAATCATCACCAGCCGTTCCTTCTGTTTTTGTAAAAACAACTCTTTGAGCGGTCCTTCCTGGGCGACCAACGTCACCATTTCTCGACTGAAAAACCGATACTCCCACTCGGCCTCGGAGACCTGGGCAAACATCCGGTCCATCGCCTCTAGGCTTGGGATTGGAAGTTGGGCATCGGTTCCGGTCAACTGGTCAAAACAACATTCCATCTCTTGGAACAAGGTAAGCAGGATCGCCTCCTTGTTCTTGAAATGGTAATACAGGTTGCCGGGACTAACCCCGGCAGCCTTGGCGATGTGGTTGGTGGTGACCCCTTGGCTGCCCTTTTCGTTAAACAGTTCCAGGGCAGTCTTGAGGATTTTTTCTTTGTTGTTCATGCCTTAAAAGCTATATTTGGCGGCCAACAAAAGCCGATCGTTTTTCTTGAAAGGCTCGATCAAGGCATCAGTCTTGGGGCTGTTGTAGCTGACCAGCCCGGCCGAGAGATTGAGGGCATCAATCACATCGTAATCAAGGTTAAGCCGGTAAACCTCTCCATCGGAATCAAAAAAATGCACCCAAATCAACCGGGTGTGGAAAGTGTCGTTGAGGGCGGCGTAGCTGGCGCTCGAATAGGCCATGCCACTGGTTTTGCCACTGGAAAGATTGGCGGTCCAGTCCTTGACCTGCTCTACCGTTGCTTCAGCGGTCAAAGTCAGGTCCGAAATGCCCATGTATTCTACCCCCAGCATCCCTTGGGTGAGGTCCTTTTCCGCCCAGGTTTGCACCTGGGAAATGCCCGCTTGGGGATTGATCCCTTGGGCCAGCAATACCCCCAGTTGGGCGGAGGTGTCGGTCCGGGCATAAGCGACCCCTTGCTTTTGGGCCACTTCGCCTTTGACCAACAGGGAGCCAAACACTTGGTTGCCCGAAATACCCATGGATTTTATCTTTTTGTACTTGGGCCGCAAGGTCAACTGTCCCCCGGTCCGGCTGGCGGCAAAAGACTCGAAGTCCAGGTAAAAGCTTTGGCTGTAGGTGTCCGAATAATAAAGCGCAGCATCTCCACCGTTGTAGCTGACATGGGCACGGGCCAAATAACCCTTGTCCCCGGTGGGCTGCTGCTCATTGGCAACCTCTACCCCGGTGGCCCGAAGGCTGACCAGAGGGTCAAATTCCGCTCCCTTGGGGGCCACTTTGTTGGCCCGGAACTCATGGAGCCCGACCAAATCAACCTCCAGACCGCCGCTACTCCAGGCGAACTTGGTGGCGGCCACCGGAATCCTTGCATCTTCAAGGTCAACCATGCCCAATTCCCGGTTGTCCCGAGGGTTGGCCATGTCGTTGAGCTGCCCTGCATCCGACTGGCCCCAAGCGAGGATCTGCCGCCCCGCCCGGACCGAAAACCCGGCTCCCAGGTTGGCATCCAGGTAGGTGTCTCGCAGTTCCAGTTCCTTTTGTAGGCCGTCCAGGGTTTCCTGGCTGTAATGGCTGCGCCCGTTGATGCCGTAGGCGAGGTCGTAAAACCCGTTGCCGTTGGCTTTAAACTGGAGGTCCGGGCTGTACTTGTAGTCAAAGGTCAGGTTCAAGGTCTGCCGGAATTTGGTCAGCTTGTCCCGGTCCTTTTCGTAACCATACCCGGCTTCCGATTTGACAAAACCATAAAAGGCCGCCGGAGATTCGCCGGAATCCGAGTTTTCCGAGGCTGCCGGGTCCAGGGTGACCGAAGGTTGGGAAACCTCCAGATCAAAGCCGCCCCCAAAGCCGGAGTCGTCAAACTCCCCGGCCCAAAGCGTTCCCCCGGTCAAAAAGCAGGCGGCCAGAGCCAACAAAAACGGTTTGTTCATAGTCCCTTTTCCATCCGGGTGGTGGTGAACAGGCTGTCGTCCACCCCTTCGTTGTACTTGAGGTTGTCAAAGAGCAAGACGGTGGAATGTTCCCGTTTGTTTTGTACATAGGTACTCATCTCCAACTTCTTGGCGGTCCAAATCCCTTGGATTTGCTCGATCTCGGTGGCCCGGAGGATCTTGATCTTTTCGCCTTTTTTCACCCAAATCTTCCCTTGGATGACCATGAAGTTGTCTTTGCGGATCCAAGCCAGCCGTTTGAGGTAGCCGGTGTCTTGGATCACCGCTTCGGCCTTTTCCTTTTTGGGGACCGAACCGATCACCCAGCAATCCTGACCGTCCAGGGTGTCGGATTCCTTGACCATTTGGTAGTCCCAATCTTCTACTTCCAGACCGTTCATGTCGTGGTAGCTGAAGTCGGTGCCCATGAAGCTGTCCTTCTTGTTGCCCGCAGCGATCCGTTTGACCTTGCGTAAGGCGGGCAGGTAAAGCCAGCTGTCGTCTTCTTTGGAGGGGTCGTCCCAGTCAAAGGACAAAAAGGCGGTGTTTTTAACGTCCGCCGGTTCCAAAAAGAAGTTCAGGGACTTTTTGTCTTCCCCGTAGTCCTTGCGGAACCCTTTTAGCTTGCGGGTCCTCTGCTGGTCCTTTTCATCGATCAGGATCATGGTCATTTCGCTGATCGAGGTTTCCCCCTCATCCCGTTTGTCCACTTTTTGGATGATTTCCTTAGGGGTCAACGCCAAGGCGGTCTGGCCGTAGGCCAACAGGGCCAAGCCGGTAGTCAACCAAAGGGTTTTTTTCATAGAATGCTCCTTTTTTGAAAAGGTGGTCTCGGTTTAATGGTGGATTTTGTGTTTTTGCAAAAAGATCATGGCCGGCAACAAGGTCAGGGAGGAGAGCAAGGCGACCGCCAGGATCAAGGCACCAAACAAGCCCAGGTGGATGTTCGGCACAAAGGTCGAGAGCATCAAGATGGAGAAGCCAAAAAACAGGATCATGGTGGTAAAGGTCAGGGCCTTGCCGGTTTCGGTCACCGCTGCGTCTATGGATTCCTTCCTAGTCCCGCCACCTTTTCTGACGTGGATGTAGCGGCTCATGATGTGGATGGTGTTGTCCACGGCAATCCCAAAGGTCACCGCCGCAATGATCATCGCCGCCATGTTGAGGTGGATCCCCAAGGCCCCCATCAACCCACCGGCCAAAAGGATGGGGAACAAGGCCGGGACCATGGCCAAGAGCCCGTATTTGACCGACCGCAGGAGCACCAGGAAACAAAGGGAAATGGAGACAAAGGACAGGACAAAACTCCTGACGATCCCCTCGAGAATGTAGCTGTCCATGTTGTTGTAAAGCACCGGCATCCCGGTGATGGTGATCCCCAGGTCCTTGTAGTCCCGGTCCACCTTGTCTTGGATCTCCTGGACAAAAACCTTCATCTGGTTGGTGGGCCGGTTGACCAACCGCAGGGACATCCGCATCTTGCGCTCGTCAAAGGTCTTGAGGTCGGTCAAGTCTTCGGTGGGCGAAGAGTTGGAGTACAACAGCAGGTACTGGGCGGCCAAGTCCGAAGAGTCGGGCAGGATCTTCCAGGCCGGGTCGTCTCCGTGCATCGCTTGGTTGAACTGCATCAACATGTTGAGCAGACTGTTGGCCTTACCGGCTCCGTCCAAACTTTCGGCCCAACTCTGGAATTCCAGCGCCTTTTTGAGGTAGGCCGGGTCCAGAATGCCCTTGTCTTTGCCCGAATCCAAGATGAACTCCAGGTAAAAGCCCCCTTTGTAGGTGTCGTTAAAGTAGTCCAGGTCTTGGCGCATCGGCGCATCTTTTTTGAAGTAGTCCACAAAGTTGGCGTTGACCTCCACCTTGGAGGCAAAAAACAGCGCCACCAAACTGGAGAGGATTGCGCCTGCAACAATGACTTTGGCGTACTTGAGGTTCAGTTCGGTCAGCTTGTGGGTCATCCTGGCGACTTTGCCTTCTTCGGCGATTTCCTTGGAGTTTTCGGCCTTGGAGAAGCTGATCAAGGCGGGCAGCAAGGTCATGGTGATCACAAAAGCGGCCATCACCCCAAACCCGGCAACGAGTCCAAACTCCTGGAGCGGAGCAAGCTTGGAAGTGGCGATGGAAAGAAAACCCAAGGCCGTAGTGATCGAGGTGTTCAAACAAGGGACAAAAACCAGTTTGACCGTGCTTTTGGCCGATTCTTTGGGGCTCAACCCTTTGGCCCTGAAATGGTAAAACTCCACCAATACGTGGACCGAATCCCCGATCCCGGCGGTCATCAGGATGATCGGCAAGGTGACGTTGAGCATGTTCAGCGCCCAACCCAGCCAAGCCAAGAAACTCATGGCGGTCAATACCGAACCGACGACCACCAACAGGGGCAGGGTCAAACCGGCCAGGGTGCGGAAGCTGGTGATCAGGACCAAAATGATCAGCAGAAACATCAAGGGCAGGGTCAGGCCTTGGTCGGCCATACTGGCGTTAAAAAAGCTGGCGCTGATGTCCGGGTTGCCGGTGTAGTGGAATTTAAAGCCCTTGGCCTCGTACCCCTTTTCCTGGATAAAGGCCTTGGTTTGGGCGACCAGCGCTACATGGTGATCCACCGTGCCTTTGAGGTAGGTGGTACGGACGCTGATCATGGCGTTTTTGAAGTCCTTGGTGAGCAGGAAATCCTGGGCCAAGGTCTCCGATTCCATCAACTTGGCGGCCTTGGCAAGCTCCTCATCACTGCCGGTAAACTCGGCCGAGTTGTCCGGGAACAGGTCGATCACGTCGAGGCTGTCGCCCTTGGCCTTGGTGGCTTGGTAGGTGGTCAGGGACTGGACCTTGGTGACCGCCCGTATGGGGTGGTCCCGTTTGGGTTCATCCGCTTTGGGGGCCGCTTCCCCTGGGGTTTGGAACCCTTCGTCCCCAAAACCACTGTTGCTGAAGTCCCCCAAGGCGGTGGGCTGGTTGGGTTCAACCTTAAACTTTTCGACGTTCCTGCTCCGGGTCAATTCACTGAAATGGACCGCCTGGAGGAAATCATGGTTTTCCAAAAAGTCAGTCAATTCGTAGGTCATCTGGATGTAGTCCTTGGAAAACACCGTTTCCCCCGGCCTAGCCTCAATGCCGATCATAAAGTATTCGTTGTCCCCAAAGTAGGTGGAGAGCTTGTCGTAGTCGCCCAAAGCGGGGTCGTTTTCCAGAAACCACATTTCGTTGGAATTGTCGAAATACAGGTTCTTCATCGGGGCAAACACCAAGACGGCACAGACCAGGGAGCCCAACAAAAGCAGGACCCTTTTTTCTACGACAAACTCGGCCCAAGCATCAATGAATCTACGGAACATGGTTACCTTTTAGGTTAAAAAAAATTTGAGGTTAGAGCAATTACTCTAGGGTTCTGGGTAGGTTTAGAGTAATTGCTCTACCTCGTCAATCCCCCTCGGTCAGCCTTTTTTGGCGGTCGCCTTGTCCACCCAGGTCAACAGGGCAGGAGAAAGGTTGACATCCGCCAAAAAGGCGATCAGCAAGGTCAACCCGGTCAGGAACCCGAAGTTAAACAGGTTATTCATGGTCGCCAACATGTACAACCAAAAGCCCAGGGTCAAAACAGTGCTGGTGACCAACATCGCCCGGCCCGCAGTGCCCAAGGTCTCTTCAATGGCCTTCCTGGAGTCCCCATACTGCTTGAGGTACCGCATGTAGTTGTGGAAAAAGTGGATGGTGTCGTCCACCGCCAGACCAATGGCAATGGAGCCGATCAACAGAGTGAACATGTCCAGCGGGATGCCGACCATGCCCATCATCCCCAAGGTGATGATGATCGGGGTCAGGTTGGGGATCATCGATAGCAGACCCAAACCAAACCGGCCAATCAGGACGATCATCATGATCGTGATCACAATCCCGGCGGCCAAGTAACTGGTGATCATGCTTTGCATCATGATCCCCACGGTTTTGGCGAACAGCTCAATCATCCCGGTGGTTTTAACCTCCACCTCCGGGCCCAGCAGTTCTTTGGCCTTTGCTTCCAAAGCGGCCAAGACCGGCATGTAGGACCGAGACTCCACCCAGGGGGTCTTGATGGTCATACGGGTTTTGGAGAACCGGCTGTCCACGGTGTCCTTGAGGTCGTCGGAGCCAGAGTTTTCAAAGAGCAGAAATTCTTGGGCGATCAGGTCCCCGTTTTGGGGGATCACGTAGTTTTCCGGCTTGTTTTCCCCCAAGGCTTGGTTGATTTCCTTGAGCATGCTGGCCAAAGAAAAGGCCTTGCCGACAAAGGGGGGCGTTTGGTTGGCCGGAGCCAAGGTCAGGGCGTACTCTTCCAACTCGGCCAAAGCGTTGAGCACCTTTGGGTCATACAGGCCGTTTTCCTTTTTGGTATCAACGATCATCTCGATGGAAACCGAACCCTTCATGATCTGGTCCATGTCTTGGGTCTGGATCCGAATCTCGGAGGTCTTGGGGAACCAGATCAAAGTGTTGTGTTCCAATTTCAGCTTGGGCAACCCAACCGCCGCCACCACTACCACCACGGTCCAAACCCCGATGCTCAGTTTGTAGTGGTCATGGGCAAAGTCGCCCACCTTTTCCAAGAACCGGTCAGTCCAGGGCAATTCCTCTGCGTCCTTGTGGGCATGGTGCCGGATCGGAAGAATGGCTAAAAAGCAGGGCAGGAAGGTCAAGGTCAGAAACAGGGCGACCATTACCCCAAAGGCCGCAAAGATCCCCAAATCCGCAATCGGGGCGATGCTCGCCGTGGCGAAGGAAAGCAGACTGGCCGCCGTGGTCAGGCTGGTCATGGCCACCGGCAGGCCCGAATGTTCCATGGCATCCAAAATGGCCTGTTCCTTGTTGCCCTTGTCCTTGTGGTAGTCCTTGTAAAACATGCTCATCATGTGCACCGAAGCGCCGATGGAGGTCGCCAGGAGGAAGCTGGGCAGGATCTGGGTAGGCAGCTTCAAGGCCGTATGGGTCAAGGCCATCAATCCCAAGGTGTATAAGAAGCTCAACACCACCGTCAAAAGGGGCAGCATCACTCCGGTAAACCTACGGAACATCAGGAACAAAAAGAGGGAAATACCGCCGATCGACAGCAGGGTGAAGAACCTCATGTCCTTCATCATCGCCCGTTTGAGGAAGTCGTTGACCACCGGGGTGCCGGTAAAAGAAATCTTGAAATCCGGTCCATCGTACTTTATTTTAATGTCATGAATCTTGGCAATAATCTCGCTGTTTTCCTTGTCGGTCAGCGGTTTGCGGTCCGCCTTGGGTGCCGCCATTTCCGTGCCGGTGTCAAAGCCGCCGGAAAAATCCTTTTGGCCTTCGGTGGACCAAGCAGAGGTCTGGACCGCAATGACGGTGTACCGACCGGTCTCGTCGATCAGAAAGTTTTTGTACAGCCGGTTGTGGGTTACAAAGTCCTTGAGTTCAGCCACTTCCGCTTCGGTGGTGGGCAGATCTTCGAGCAGGTCTCCGACGACCAAGGAACCTTCCTTGCCGATGGTTTTGCGGGCGCTGACTAGATCGTTGATGTCCTTGAGGTTGGGCACCGACTGTTCGATTTCTTGGTGCAGAGCCTTGAGCTTGGTCAAGAATTCAACGCTGAACAGCTGGTCCGACTCGATCATCAGGATGATCATTTCGTCCCGGCCAAATTGGTCCCTAAAATCGTTGTAGGCGATGATCGAAGGGTCCTCGGGGTGGAAAAACCCCTCGGTGGAGGTGTCCATCTTGAGGTTACGAATCTGGGAGATCAAAAGCACGCTGACCACCAGGATCAACAGGGCAAAGGCCCATTTGTAGCGCAGGACCAACTTGGCCCAACCCAAGAAGGCTTGGTCGATGGCATGACGAATCTTGCTCATGAAAACTCTCGTTTGGAGGGGTTAAGGGTGGGGTTTTGTAAAGTCGGCCGCTTCCTTCCCTGGGGAAGAACCTGCGGCCAAGGTTTCAACCATCAGGAGCGCCTTTTCCAGCCGCTCCTTGGAAAACTCCGCCACTTCCACAAAGCGGCGCATCATCTCCCTGGCACCCGGTTCAATGAACGAGGGACCGGCGAGGGATTTCAAAAATTGGAGTCCGGCGATGGTGGCCTGGAAATAGATGGCCTGATCCCGGGTCAAGCCGAAGGCGACTTGCAGGAGAGCAGCCCTGCTGGTCGCCACTTCCTTGAGGGACTCGGCCATGCCGGGGGATTGGCGGCTCAGGCTGGCCATTTCCAGCAAAAACTTTGGGAAGTCCGGGTCTTCGACCAACAGGCGGCACATCCCTTCCCCCAGTTGGCCTTCGGGCATCAGCACTACCGCTTGCAGGATGCCTCTGATCTTTTGGTCCGCCATGTACCTCATCCCGGCGACCAACATCCCTTCCTTGGAGCCAAAATAATGGTGGACCAGACCGTGGTTGACCAATGCCCGCTTGGCCACCTTGCGGATGCTGATTTCCTGGGCCCCCTCTTCAATCAGCAGAGCGGCAAAGGCGGCCAAGATTTTGGTTCTGCTGTCCAGGTTGCCTGATTCCAGGGGGCTACTTTTCATCTTTTTTGTGGAAAGTTTGGCAAGGTTAGTCAAGTGACTAATAAATTATACAACTGTCTAACTTCCGTCAAGTCCCTTTCGGAGAGACCCAAAAATAGACGGTAAACCACTGACATTCCTGGGGAAAATGCTTGTCCCCGGGCCTTGAGGGGTGGATTTGGGGCCACCGCCCCCAAAGTCCAAAGGTATGGCGGGTTTTTCTTTCCAATCCTGCCGGTTTTCGTTAGGCTAGCAACAAAATTGCCCTCCACCCCCTTAAAAAAGGCTAGGTTATGCTGTCGGTCAAAGCCATTTACGAAGACGGAAAAATCCTCCTCACCGAGCCGATTGAGCTGGCCGACAACACCGAAGTGATCCTGACGTTCTTGGATGGAGACTACCCGGCCCACAAGGCCGAGGCTGCCCCCGCTGCTGCCGGCTCCGGCTCCCAGTCGGAGGTCAAGGACGATGCCTATTACGAACGGATGCGGGCTCACAAACGCTTCCAGGCCAAAGGAAATATCTCGATCGTCCAAGGCCGGGGAGAGGTAGAATTCCCGCTCAACGACTACTCCGCCGGGGGCTTGAGCTTTTTTTCCGACCGGCTGTTTAATGCCATGGAGATCATCACTGCCAAAATCAAGTACCATGCGGCTGGAGAGATACTGGAGCTGGACTTCGAGATTCGGGTGATGCGGGTGATCGACAAGGGGGATAAGTTTTTGGTGGGCTGCCAGTTCCTTGACAACGCCGACGAAGACCTCTGGCACACCATCATGGCCTAGAGTTCGGCCTGAGCGCCACTCCATTGGCCTAGCCTCCCGGTGGGGAAGTTAGGCCTTTTTTTTTGGCCCCGGCCAAATCCGGCAACGAGGCAAAAAAAAAGCCCGGCTCCTTGGATGAGGAACCGGGCTTTTTTGTTTCCAAAGAAACCTAAGGCTTAACCCAACATCGCTGGGTCGAAGGCCAGCCGTTCGACCGGCTTTCCGCCCTTGACGTGGGATTCGATGATCTCTTCCACATCCGAGGGCTTGACCCCTTGGTACCAAGCACCTTCAGGGTAACAAACCATCATGGTGCCGGCCATACAAGGGCCCATACAGCCGGTTTGGGTCACTTTCAAGGTGCCCCACAGGTTTTTTTGGTCCAGTTGTTCAAACATCTTCATGAATACCTCACCGCCGCCCAGTTGGCCGCAGCTGCCTTTGGGGTGACCGGGAGGCCGTTGGTTGGTACAGACGAAGAAGTGATACTTTGGCTGAGGCATGTCAGTCTCCTTTTGATCCTTTAAGATATATAAAGTTGTTAAACTACATTGGGACCATAAACGTCCCCCCCGACCTTGGCAAGGGGAAAAAGCAGGTCCGCCATTTGTGGGGGGAGCGGAGAAAGGGCCGGACCGGAGTGTTTGGCTGCTGGGGCGGGCAGAGCGGGGCAAAAAAAAAGCCCGGCAGGTTTCCCGACCGGGCTTTTTAGGGTGGTTCACCTGGGAGGTGAAAAATTGGCTCCCCGAGCAAGACTCGAACTTGCGACAAGGCGATTAACAGTCGCCTGCTCTACCAACTGAGCTATCGGGGAACGAACCTACCGGACCCGAGGCCGCTCAAAGCGCTGGGGTCCACCAAAGAGTTTCGCCAACAAAGTTGACGTTATCAGCCCTTGTACAAGGGGAGGGCTTCACTGTCAATCTTCTTTTTCTCAGAAGTCCAGGTGGTACCCTACCCCCAATTTGCCGCTAGGCAGGTTGGGGTTGAAGGTGACATCCAGGTACCCTTTGAACTTGCCCTCTTGGACCAGTCCCTTGAGCAGCGATTTGGTCTTGAAGAATTGGATGGAAGAATAGGCAAAGCCCCCGATCACCGCCATCACCTTGAGGTCGTCTCCGTTTTTGAACTGGGAGAGGAAAAACCCGGTGCCCAGTCCGGTGCCGATCATCCACATCTGCCAATAGTCCCGGTCTTCCTCCACCAGTCTAACCGAAGTGATCCACCGGTTTTTGTCGATGTCCTCCAAGCTGATCGGCCGAATCTCCACTTTCCTTTCGATCTCAAAAACATGGCGCATGGAGGTGTCCAATTCCTTGCGGACATAGTCGATCAGCTGGATCTGTTTGCGTTTTTCCAGGTAGGTGGTCACATATTGGCCGACATCCGGGTTTTCGGTTTTTTGGAAAAACACCCCTTCGGAAGAAAAGTCCCCAACCTTGGTGATGGTCAAGATGCCGATGTTGGCCCGCCTGGAGTTGGAGCTGTTGCTCAGGTAGCTGGTTTCGGGGCCGGAAATGGATTGGTTTTTGTAGATCACAAACCGGTCCCCAACCGAAACCCCATGGTTGGCACCCAGGTCAACCACCACCAACTTGTTGTTGGCCCGCAAAATCTTGCCCTTGAGCGGGGTGTTTTTGGCGATGCCTTGGGCCATGGTATAAAGCCTGCGGTCCATGGTCTCGTCGGTAAAACGGATCTCGTCTTCAAACTCGATGCTGTTGTCGAGTACGTTGACCAGCTTGACCTTGAGCAGCACATAGTTGTTGGCCCCCAAACTCAAGTTGCCCGACAAAATCCGGTCGGCCCCCAGGATTTTGGCCATTTGGATCCCGCAGCCGATTTCAAAACAAGGCAGAAGTTTGGGGTTTTCCCGCATCATCACCTGTTCGGCCTGTTCGTGGTCGGTGACCAAAAAGCGGTTGGTGTTGCCCACGTTTTGGGCGATCATGCTTGAATAGGCTCGGGCGGCGCTGTCGGTCATCCCGGTGGCAGCGAACTGGAGCACCAAAAGCCCGGTTTGGGCGGTTTCCGGGTCGGCCAGGTTGGCCTTGAGGACCTCGGTGCCTTTGGGCATCTCTTGGGCCTCGGCGGTGATCACCCCAAAAACGAAACAAAGAATGCCAAACCAAAACACCAAAGCCTTCATGGGCCACCCCTCACGGGTTGATCAAAAAGTCGAAAAAACTTTAGCCCCAATGGGTTACCTTAAAAGGCAGGGAGGTTCCGAGGGGCTGTAGTTTTAGGAAATGCAGGAATCGGGCACAAGGGGCTAGGAAAGAGAAAATCTTGGTTGGCCCGGCGGTTTTTGGGGGCTGGACCCAAGGAGGGTCAAAGTCCCCAGAGACTGCCTTCCACCACCGGTTGGACCTGTCCGGTTACCCAAATGCCTTCTGGGCCAGCTTCCACCTCGATTTCCCCGGACCGACCCAGCGCCTGGCCTTGGAACGCCAGATAACTGCCGGACCGCAAAAAGCCCCGCTCCAGGAGGTAGGCGGCCACCGCTCCGTTCCCGGAGCCGCAAACCGGGTCTTCCACGATCCCGGCCAGCGGGGCGTAGCTCCGCAGGTGCAGCTTGCGCCCTTCCTCCTCCCAAGCGAACACCGTGACCCCATCGGCCCCGGACTCCAGGCTCAAGGCCTTGATTTCCGAAGGGTCCGGGGTTTTTTGGTACAACAGTTCCACCGACTGGACCTGGGCGACCAGCCATTTGGGTCCCAGGTTCACCAACAACGGCGGAGCATCCAAAGGGGGCAGCAAGAGGGCCGAAAGCCGCTGCCGGGGCTCGGACAAGGGGGTGACCTGGGTCTTGGGCATTTGGACCCCAAACCGGGAGAGCCCAGGGTTGCGTAATTCCACCAGCCCTTGTCCACATTCCTGGAGGTACCGCCCTTGGTTCGGCGGAGCCAGACCCCAGGCCAGGGCGGCATAAAGTCCGCCCAGTGAAGGGTGCCCGGCAAAGGGAATCTCCCCCTTGGGGGTAAAGATGCGGAGTTGGTAGTCCCCTTTGAGGCTCGGGGAGACAAAGGCGGTTTCCGAGAGATTGGTCCAGGAAGCCAAGGCCAACATCCGCTGGTACGGCATAGGCTGGTCCAGTTTGACCAAGGCCACCGGGTTGCCCGCCAAGGGGTCGGTGGAAAAGACGTTCAACTGCAAAAAGGGATAGGACATTTGGGGCCTCAAAAGTCGGTTGCCTGGAGTCTAGCGGAACCGCCCCCATTTGGCCAAGGAAGGTTTTCCTTTTTGCCGGACGGTGCCGGTGGAAGAGGCCAAACCGGAGGTTTGGGACAAAAAAAAACCGCCCGGTTCCTGGGGGGAAACGGGCGGTTCTGGTGGCGCAAGCAAAAAGAGAGTTTAGCCCTTTTTGCCTTTTTTCCTGGGTGCTGGGGTCTCTTCGATCGGTTCTTCTTCAACCTGCTCGACCGGAACCAACACTTCTTCCTTCACTTCCTTGATGATCTCGTCTGCCGCTACCTTGAAGGTAACCTCGGCGACCACCGAAGAGTGCAGCTTGACGGCCATTTTGTAGGTCCCCAGGCTTTTGACCGGTTGGCTCAGGTTCACCATCCGCCGGTCGATTTCCATGCCTTGGGCCACCAGCTCGTCGGCAATCATCTTTTGGGTCACCGACCCAAACAGCTTGCCCGATTCCCCGGCCTTGACCATAAAGACCAGCTCCAACGCTTCCAATTTGGCTTTAAAGGCCTTGGCGTTGTCGATGGCTTCTTGCCGCTTTTTGTTGAGCAGCGCCCGCTGGTGCTCAATCAGCTTGATGTTCTGGCGGTTGACGGGAACCGCTTTCCCTTGAGGGATCAGGAAGTTGCGAGCGTAGCCCGGTTTAACGGCGACCTCGTCTCCCAAAGACCCCAAGTTATACACGTCTTGGGTCAAAATCACGTTCATTCTGGTTCTCCTTGTAGGTCCCGGTTCTTAATCGTTACGATGGTCGTCTTGGAAGACGTAGCCATCGGCAAAAGACAAAAGCGCTGCGTTTCGAGCTTGTTTGATCGCTTGAGTGAGCAGTTTTTGGCTTTTGGACGAGAGCCCGGTGATCCTCCTGGGGATGATCTTGCCTTTCTCGGTGATAAACTGGCGCAAAAGTTCGATGTCCTTGTAGCTGATCTCAACGATCCCGGCCGCTTCAAGCGGGCAGGGCCTGCGAGTCACACGTTCCCGGACTCCGTTGTTTCTTCGTTTCTTACCCATGTTATGCTCCTAAAACGTCGGTGACCAGTTTGGCATTTTTGGCGGGGTCGGCCAAAAGGGCTTCAAATTCTTTTTTGGTCTTTGTGAAGTCTTCCACTACGGTGAGGAAGTACTTGAGGACCTGCTCATCGTAGCCCATCTGCCGTTTGGTTTCTTCCACCATCGAGCCGGGGCCTTCCAAATAAAGCAACTGGAAGATTCCATGGCGCTTTTTTTGGATTTCGTAAGCCAACTTTCTGCGACCCCAAGGAGCCTCGGCGAGGATTTTCCCGCCTGCCTTTTTGATCACTTCTTTGTGCTTTTCCAGGAGCTTTTGGTTCTCTTCGGCGGTGAGGCCACCATCGGAGATGAGCAACAGCTCGTATTGGGTCTTGGACATATTCACTCTTCCTTCTGAGTTAAGCCCCCCGAAATCGAGGGGCAAGGAACGGGGAAAAATCCCGCTTATACGTTGAAACGAAAATGCATGATGTCGCCGTCTTTGACAAGGTAATCCTTGCCCTCGGTCCTGATCCTTCCGGCCTCTTTGGCCTTGGCTTCGGAACCCAGTTCGTCCATGTCGGAATAGTGGAACACCTCGGCACGGATGAAACCACGTTCAAAATCCGAATGGATCTTCCCTGCCGCTTGGGGAGCCTTGTCGCCCTGGGTAACGTTCCAGGCTCGGACTTCCTTTTTTCCGGCAGTAAAAAAAGTGATCTGGTTGAGCAACCGAAAGCCCTCCCGGATCACCAAATCGAGGCCCGAGGTTTCGATGCCCAGGTCTTTCAGAAAGGGGCTGCGCTCTTCGATGTCCATCTCGGAGAGCTCGGCTTCGAGCTTACAGCAAATCTTGATGGCCTTGACCCCTTCCTTTTTGGCCAACTCCTGGACTACCTTCACCTGGGGCGGGTCTTCGTTGAGGCCCAGCTCCATGACGTTCATCACGTAGAAGTAAGGCTTGGCAGTGATCAGGTTGAGTTCAACGATTTCCTCTTGCTCCCCTTCCCCTTGGCACTCGAAGTTCCGGGCCATTTTGCCCTCCCCCAAGTGCTTGACCAGACTTTCGTAAAAAGGGATCGCCTGGGCCAGGGCCTTGTCGCCCTTGGACTGCTTGCGAACCCGCTCCAACTTGCGTTCCGCCTGCTCCAGGTCGGCCAGGATCAATTCGGTGTTGATCACCTCGATGTCCGCCAAGGGGTCAATCCGGCCTTCCACGTGGACGATGTTCGGGTCTTCAAAGCACCGGACGATGTGGGCAATGGCATCCACTTGGCGGATGTGGGACAAAAACTGGTTGCCCAACCCTTCGCCTTTGGAGGCCCCCTTGACCAGCCCGGCAATGTCCACCAATTTCAGAATGTTGGGCACCACCTTGACGGGCAGGACGATCTCGGTCAGCCGGTCCAGCCTGGGGTCTGGCACCGCCACGACACCAACGTTGGGCTCGATGGTACAAAAGGGGTAGTTTGCCGCTTCGGCGGGGGCCGCAGTGATCGCTCGGTACAAGGTTGACTTGCCGACGTTGGGCAGCCCTACAATCCCCACTTCCAAAGACATGGCGCTTAACTCTTAAAGTTGGACCTTGGTTTCGACCTGCACCGGTCGGCCAAGAATAAAATCTTTGATCAAAGGCCCGGCCGCCGTGGCGGCTTGGCTCAGTTTCGTGACCTGATCTTCCGAAAGGTTGCCCAGGACGTGGCCGGTGACTTGGCCTTTGTGTGTTGGGCGACCGATCCCGATCTTCAGTCTGGCAAAGTCCGGGGTGCCCAAAAGCTCTATGATGCTGCGCAGGCCGTTGTGCCCGCCATGCCCGCCTTTGAGGCGGAACCGGAGCTGGCCTAGCTCCAGGTCCAGGTCATCGGAAACCACCAGCAGGTCCTTGGGCTCGACCTTGTAAAACTGAGCACAGGCGACCAGGGAGCGCCCGCTGAGGTTCATGAAGGTCTGGGGTTTGAGCAACAAAAAAGGGCTCCCCTGGAGAGAACCCTTGATTACCAGCCCTTGGTGTGCGGTTTTCCAGCTTTCCAGGCCCCAGGCATTGGCCAACTGGTCCAAGGCCCAGAACCCTGCATTGTGCAGGGTCCGGGCATAGGGTTCGCCCGGATTTCCTAGGCCGCAAATCAACCGCATCGGACTTTAACCGATTACTTCTTGGCCGGAGCTTTTGCAGGAGCGGCGGCCTTGGCCGGAGCTGCTTTGGCCGGAGCGGCCTTGCCGCCTTTGGTGTTGGCTGCTGCCTTGGCTGCTGCTTGTTCGGCTTCTGCGGCGGCGGCGGCTTCATCATTGGCGTTGCGCTTTTTACCGGCCACGGTGGCGATGGTAGGGTTGCGGCCTTTGATGATCGGCTTCACGCCTTCAGGGTAAGGGACATGGTTGAAGTGGATGGATTCGCCGAAGTTCAGGTTGCTCACGTCCACCAGGATGTGCTCGGGAAGGTCCTTGAGCTTGCAGGTCACCGGAACCCTCCGGCGGATTACCTGCAACACGCCCCCGAACTTCACGGCGGGGCTGACCCCGGCGATTTCGACCGGTACGTCTTCCCGAACGATGGTGTTGTCGTCCACTTCCCGAAAGTCAACGTGCAAGATCCGGTCACCCCAGTTGGAAAACTGAGCGTCCTGGACGATGGCGGTGATGGTTTGGGTTTTGGCACCGTCTTCGATCACCAGTTCAAAGGGCTTGATGACCCCTTTGAAGCCGTGGACAAAGCGGGTTGCATAGTCGGCACGCATCTGCACCATTCTGGGCTCGCCTTTCCCGTAAATAATGCCTGGGGTTAGCCCTTTCATACGGAGCTGGCGATTGGCTCCTTTGCCGTTGGCTGCACGGGTCTGCACGTTGAAGTTCATTTTAGGTCAATCCTCAAGCTGGTTGTGTACAACCGGTCCTGGTTCTGGTACAAGGGAGAGGTTTCGGGCTCTTCCTTGAGGCTTCTTTTTTCCTGCGACTCACGAGGGTCTTAGTTTCCGCATTCCTTTTGGGAAAAGGGATCTAAGCTCAAAAGCTTTTTCGGAATCTGGGAACCTATCATTGGCTTAAAAACTCGTCAATTGCCTTTTTTATGGAACTGAATTTAAGGAACCAAAAGATACTGCTGGCCGTCAGTGGTTCGGTGGCGGCGTACAAAGCGCTGGAGCTGGCTCGGGAGCTGGTCCGGGCCGGAGCGGAGGTGCAGCCGGTGTTGACCCATGCGGCCCTTTCTTTTGTGACCCCTTTGAGTTTTCAGGCCCTCTGCTCGAAGATCCCCAAGACCGATCTTTTTGACCTGGAGTCGGAAAAGTCCTTTGGCCATATTGACATGGCCCGTTGGGCCGATTTGGTCCTGCTGGCACCGGTGACCGCCAACCGGATCGCCGCCACCGCCTTGGGGCTGGGTGGGGACTACCTTTCGACCTTGCTGCTGGCCAACCAAAAGCCCTTGCTGCTGGCCCCGGCGATGAACCACGCCATGTGGAGCCACCCGGCCACCCAAGGCCATGTGGCGACCCTCCAGTCCCGAGGGGCGCATTTTGTTGGCCCCCAGTCCGGGGAGCTGGCCTGTGGAGAGGTGGGCCTGGGCCGGTTTGCCGAATTGTCCCAAATCCTGGGAAAGGTCCGGTCTATCCTCTGTCCCGCCCTGCCCTTGGCGGGCAAAAAAGTTCTGGTCACCGCCGGGCCGACCCGGGAAAAAATCGATGCCGTCCGGTTTTTGTCCAACCGCAGCTCCGGCAAGATGGGCTTTGCCCTGGCTCAGGCCGCCTTGGACCTGGGCGCTGCCGTGACCCTGGTCAGCGGACCGGTGGCTTTGACCCCGCCCTTGGGGGTGGAGTTTGTGCCGGTGGAAACCGCCTTGGAGATGAGGGAGGCGGTGATGCAGCGCTTTGGAACCACCGACTTGGTGATCAAAAATGCCGCCGTCGCCGACTACCGGGCAAAACATTCTGCCCAAGAGAAGGTCAAAAAAACCGGGGATTTGTCCTTGGAGCTGGTGCAAAACCCGGACATCCTGGCTGAATTGGGCCGGTTGAAGGCCCCGGGCCAAGTGGTGGTCGGGTTTGCCGCAGAGACAAAAAACTTGGAAGGTTACGCCAGAGAAAAGCTCCTGGCCAAGCAGGTGGACTGGATCATCGGCAATGATCTGACCTTGCCCCAAGCGGGGTTTGACAAGGACCAGAACCAAGTGTTGGTGGTCAGTAGGCAGGGGACCTTGTCCCTGGGCCCGGCTCCCAAAGGGGAACTGGCCCAAGAGATTCTTTTGGCCCTCTTGGCCGACCCGGTTTTGGGGCCGAAGCTGGGGGCCAAGGCGGCAGGCTAGGCTTCTGCCCGGTTGCCTTTGGTCCTAGTGGTGGGCCAGTTTTTGTAAACGCAGGTCATAGGATCGATCCGCACCTTTTCGGCAAACCGGTTGGTCTCAAACAGACTTTTGTACTGGTTTTGGTACACTACCGGATGGGAGGGATTCACGAAAATCGAGTAGGCGCTCATGCAAGGCTCACGGCAAGGGTTAGGATAAGCATGGATGCCCCCTGTATAAGCGAAGACCGTGCCAGTACCGCAAGAGAAGCGCAAGTTTCATCTCTAGGTCGGCCTGGGCGAGGCCAAAAGTTGTCGTCTTTGGAAGGCCAAACCGAGGGTTCCAAAATTATCTTGCAAAGTCCGCTCTTTTTGGATAGTAAATCAGCCAACGAAAACAAACGGCTTTTGCCTCCACCCTTCGCCCTGAGCTTACCATGATGGACTTTATCTTTTTGATCCTGCCGGTGTTGGCCATTCTTGCTTGTGTCCTGCTCTTTACCGTGCCTGGGATCTGGGGTGCATTTTTTACCATGTCCCTGCTGGGCCACAAGATGCAGTGGTTCGGGTTGGACAAGGACAAGGAAGAGAAGTAGGACCCAAACACCCGAACGGGCCGGAGGGTTCCGGCAGACTTGGGCGGGGGTGTTCTCAAGAGTTCCAAAAAGGCCGGTACCAGAACCGGCCTTTTTTTTGCCCACAGCTAGGCCAAAATGGCCTATCGCACTCGGCCAGAAGGCCGCACCTCTCTGGGACAATCTGGCCGGGTGACTGGATCGACGACAATCCAACAGACAGATAACATAAGCTTACTCATCTTGGCACCGGCGGTGCAACAGTGAAGGGAACGGGTGACAAGCGGCGAGCTTGGCCCCAGGTGGCTCGCTCCGGTTTCCCCAGGTTTCTCCAGGGGCTTGGGAAGGGGCGATCTGCCGAAAAAACTACAACCTCTAACACGGAGTTCCCCAAATGTTTGCCAACCTGAACCAATTGATCGACCAGATTCTTGCCGGCCAGCCGAAGTCCCAGCCCCAAAGCCAGCAACAGTGGCGGACTGCTCCGGCCTCACCCCAGCCTCGGGTCAACCTCTTTGAAGAGGAACACCAAGTGACCCTGACCACCGAACTGCCGGGCTTTAAAAAGGCGGATCTGAAGCTTGAGGTCAAAGGCAACCGGTTCCGGTTTTCCGCTGCCCCGGTCACCGAGCCCAAGGAGGCGAACCAATATTACCACCGGGAACGGGCCTTGGCTCCTTTTGACCGAGAACTGGTGTTTGCCTTTCGGATCGACCCGGAGAAGGTCAACGCTTCCTTTGAAAACGGGGTTTTGACCGTGGTGCTTCCCGCCTTGGCTGAAGACCTGCCCCGGACCGTGGCTTTGTCCTAACGAAACCTTAGGGTCACCCAAACCTATTTCCCTACAACACACACAAGGAACGATATGAACGGAACCACTTACCTGCCCAAAACCGACATCCTGCAAACCGCCGAAGGCTTTGAGCTTTGGATGGACCTGCCGGGGGTGGGCAAAAAAGACTTGGCGGTCAGCGTCAAAAAAGACCAATTGGAGATCTACGGCAAAGTCCGGCCCCAGGAGCGGAAGGGCTTGCGCTTTGAGTACCCGGTGGGCGATTTTGCCCGGACCTTTGTGATCTCTTCGGAAATCGACCAGGAGGCCATTTCGGCCCACTTGGAAGACGGGGTGCTGCGGCTGCGGTTACCCAAAGCCAAGTCTGCCCTGCCCTTGGAAATTACGGTGCATTGACCCTTCCAAAGGGGGCCCGGTTCGGCTATCCTAGAGACCAAAACCGAACCCAAGGCCCCCTGGATGAAATATTTGGTCCAATCCCTCCTGACCCGCCTGTTTATGATCCCTTGGGTCCAACGTCGTTGGAGCCGTAGTTTTATTGCCCTCCAGCCGGACCGGAGGCCTTTCGTTTTACCCGCCCACCCTCTTGCCCAAACCAAAATCGCTTTGCTCACCACCGGCGGGGTGCACCTAGCCCATGAGCCGGGCTTTGACATGGAAAACCCCCAGGGAGACGGAAGCTTCCGCTCCTTCCCTTGGGAGACTGACCGGGAAGCCTTGACCCTCACCCATAAATATTATGACAGCCGAGCCGCCCAAAAGGACCTGGGGGTGATTCTGCCGATCCGGCCCCTCCAGGCAGCCTTGGAACAAGGGAAAATCGGCAGGGCCGGGAGTAAGGTTTACAGCTTTATGGGCCATTTGTCGGGAGAACAGTTGGAGCGGGCCTTAAAATCGTCGGTGCCCCAGGTGATCCGGGAGCTGAAGGCCGAGGGGGTGGAAGTCTGCTTTCTCACCCCGGCCTGAGGGACCTGCAATCAGACGGTCGGTCTGATCCAAACGGAACTGGAAGCGGCGGGCCTGAGCAGGGTGAGCCTCTCGCTGTCCTTGGAGATCACTACCCCGGTGGCCCCGCCTCGAGCTTTGGTGCTCCATTATCCCTTTGGCCACCCTTTGGGGGAGGTCGGGAATCTGGCCCAGCAGGAGCAGATTTTTTGGGATGCCTTGGGCCTGTTGGAAGAACCGGAAGGACCGGTTTTGGTGGAAAGCCCTTATCTTTGGCGAAGGACCCTGTTCCCCTTAAAACAAACATGAAACTTCTTTCCAAACCCAGTTGGCAGTTGCCCGAATCCGCAGTCACCGAGGAGCAGGTTTTTGTGAGCCGCCGGGCGCTGGTCAAGGGGCTGGGCTTAGCTTTGGCTTGGCCTGGCTTGAGCCCCATGCAGGCCTGGGCAGCCAAGTTCGGCTCGGAACTGACCCCTTCTAAGGAAGAGCTGGTCACCAGTTACAACAATTTTTACGAATTCAGCACCGACAAGGGGGAGGTCAGGCCCCTGGCCCAAGGGGTGCAGCTCGGGCCTTGGGAGCTGGAGATCGGCGGTTTGGTGGAAAAGCCGCTGCGCCTGGACACCCAAAAACTGGCCCAGTTGTTTGGAGAAGAGGAGCGGATCTACCGGTTTCGGTGTGTGGAAGCCTGGGCGGCAGTGGTGCCCTGGCGGGGCGTTGGGCTCAAAAAGCTGGTGGAAATGGCTCGGCCCCTTTCGGGGGCCAAGTACGTCAGGTTTGTGGCCCACATGGACCCGAAAGTGATGCCCGGTCTGGCTTCGGGCCACTTTCCTTGGCCATACTCCGAAGGGTTGCGGATCGATGAGGCGACCCACGAACTGGCCTTTTTGGCCACCGGGATTTACGGCAAGCCCCTGCCCACCCAAAATGGAGCCCCGGTTCGGCTGGTGGTGCCTTGGAAGTATGGGTTCAAGTCGATCAAGTCGATCCGGTCCATCGAGTTCACTGCCACCCAGCCCCGGACCCTCTGGAACGATGTTGGCCCGGCGGAATACGGCTTTTATGCCAACGTCAACCCCGAGGTGGACCATCCCCGTTGGTCCCAGGCGACCGAAAAGCTCTTGGGCTCTTGGGTCCAGCGGCAACCGACCCGGTTGTTCAACGGCTATGGCGAGCAGGTGGCTTCTTTGTACCAAGGCCTGGACTTGAAGCGGAACTATTGACCATGAACCTGGGTCTGTTGGTATTGCTGCTCCTAGCCCCTTTGGTGCGTACGGTTTGGATCGCTACCCAGGTGGGTTTGGGGGCCAATCCTTTGGAGCGGCTGATCCATCTGTTTGGTTCTGCGGCGTTGTTTGTGCTGGTCTTTTTGCTTTGCCTGCCCATTGTCACTCGGCTGGCTAAAGGGAACAAGTTTTTGCAGGATTGGACCCGGAGGCGGAGGCTGATCGGGCTGAGCGCCTTGGCCTACGGCACGGTCCATCTGGGTTTGTATGGCCTCGACCAATGGTGGAGTCCGAAGTTTTGGGCCAACCTGGGCCGCCCCTTTGTTTGGACCGGGTTTGTGTCTTGGGTGATTTTTCTGGCCTTGGGGTTGACCAGCAATCAGATTTCTCGGGTTAGGCTCAAAAAAAATTGGCAGCGGTTGCACCGTTTGGTTTGGTTGTGTGTCCCCTTGCTGGTGGTTCATCTGACTTTAAAAGAGGAAGGGGCGCTGGCCCTGGCCTTGTGGTGGTTTGGCCCCCTGGCGGCGTTGTGGCTCACCGAAAGGACGCTAAAACTCCGGCGCACCCGAAGGGAGGCCGAATCTCTGGGCCATTGACAGTCTGGTGAGGCTCAGATAGCGTGAAGATTAAAACCAATTCACACCGTTGCGGATTGTGATCTTTTTCGGGCAAACTGCCCAAATTTGAGGAGATAACATGGCTCGTGATTACATCTTTACCTCTGAATCGGTAACCGAAGGACACCCGGATAAAATGGCCGACCAAATTTCCGATGTGGTCCTCGATGCCATGTTGGCCCAAGACAAGGACAGCCGGGTGGCTTGCGAAACCCTGATTACCACCGGTTTGGTGGTGATTGCCGGGGAAGTGACCTCCAAAGCGGTGGTGGATTTTCAATCCTTGGTGCGCAACAAGATTCGGGAGATCGGCTATGACGACTCCAAAAAGGGGTTTGACTGCGACACCTGCGGGGTGATGGTTGCCCTGGACAAACAGTCTCCCGACATCGCCCAAGGGGTGGATGAAGGCAAAGGGACCTTCAAGGAGCAAGGGGCCGGTGACCAGGGTTTGATGTTTGGTTATGCCAGCAATGAAACCCCCGAACTGATGCCCATGCCCATCGCCTTGGCTCACAAAATGTCCCAACGGCTTTCCGAAGTCCGCAAGTCCGGTGAACTGGGCTACCTGCGGGCCGACGGCAAGACCCAGGTTTCGGTTTTGTACAAGGATAACAAACCTTACAAAATCAAAAACGTAGTGATCTCCAGCCAACATGCTGAAGAGGTGACCTTGGCCCAGGTGCAAAAGGACCTGCTGGAAAAAGTGGCCAAACATGTGTTGCCTGCCGAGATGATCGACAAGGACATCGAATACCTGCTCAACCCCACCGGTCGTTTTGTGATCGGCGGCCCTATGGGCGATTGTGGCTTGACTGGCCGCAAAATCATTGTGGACACCTATGGCGGCATGGGTCGGCATGGTGGTGGCGCTTTTAGCGGCAAGGACCCCTCCAAGGTGGACCGCTCCGCCGCTTACGCCGCCAGGTATGTGGCTAAAAACATTGTGGCCTCGGGTGCTGCGGACAAATGTGAAGTCCAGGTAGCCTACGCCATTGGCTACCCGAAACCGGTCAGCGTTCACGTCAACTGCTTTGGCACCGCCAAGGTGGACGAAGGAAAGATTGAAGCGGCCATCAAGGAATTGTTCCCCTTGACTCCCCGCTGGATCATCGAAACTTTGGACCTGAAACGGCCCATTTACGGTGCCACCTCTGCCTATGGCCACTTTGGCCGGAACTTGCCCAACTTTACCTGGGAAAAGACCGACCGGGTGAAAGACATCGCCAAGGCCCTGGGGCTTTAAGAGGTTTTTCCCATGCAGAGGGAGACGACCATCTGCAACAAGCTGGGGCTGCACATGCGTGCAGCTTCCAAGCTGGTTCATCTGGCCTCCGGTTTTGACTTGGAAATTTCGGCCAGCTGCAACGGCCAAGAGGCGGACGCAAAGTCCCTCTTGGACGTACTGCAACTGGCCGGAACCCAAGGCACGCTCCTTACCCTAAAGGCCGAAGGCGACTCCCCTGAAGAGGAAAAGGAGGCGCTCCAAAAAATCTGCCAACTGATCGAAAACCGCTTTGATGAACCGGAATGACAGGCTCACTTTCGGTGATCAACGGGAAAACTCGGGCCTACGGCATCATCGGTAACCCGGTTTCCCACAGTTTCTCCCCCAAAATGCACAGTTCCGCTTTTGCGGCGGTCGGGTTCAACGGGGTTTATCTCCCCTTCCCGGTTGAAGAACAAGACTTGCCCCGGCTGCTGGAAGCTTTTGTGCTGCTCCAAGTCCAGGGGTTCAACGTCACCGTTCCTTACAAAGAAAAAATCATCCCCTACCTGGACGTACTGACCGAAGAAGCCCGAACCCTGGGCTCGGTCAACACCGTTTGGCGAGAACGGGGGCTTTGGAAGGGACACAGCACCGACGGCCCCGGTTTGGTCCGGGGGCTGTTGGCCCGCAGGTGGAAACTCAAGGGCAAAAGGGTCCAGCTCCTGGGGGCCGGGGGCTCGGCGAAGGCTGCAGCCTTTTCGTTGCTCAAGGCCGGGGTTTCCTACCTCCAGATCTCCAACCGTACCCTCGACAAGGCAGAGGCCTTGGCCGACCAACTGGCCCGGACCTTTGGTCCCGGTTTGGTGGGGGTGGGCCTGCAAGGGCAGTTTGACCTTTTGGTTAACGCCACCAGCCTGGGGCTGAGTAGCGACGAAACCCCCCTGGAAGCCGGGGAATTGCCGAGGTTTGGGCGGATCTACGACTTGATCTACAACCCCCCGAAGACTAGGCTGCTCAGAGAGGCAGAGGCCTGTGGACTGGAGATCGAAAACGGGCTGGCCATGCTGTTGTACCAGGGAGTCGAAGCCTTTGAACTTTGGACCGGCAAGGCTGCACCGGTAGAGGTCATGGAGGAAGCCCTGTTGTCCCAACTCCGAGGAGGATAGATGTTCAAGCGGTTACTGAAGTTTTCCGGCTTTAAGCTCTCCTTGTTGATCACCTTGGGGCTTTGTTTCCATTACCTCTTTACCCTGCTTGGCTTCAACCCCCAGTCGATGGTCACCCTTTTGGACAAAAAGGTGGTGGACCTGATCCAGGCCAGCCGGGGGGCCAAGGTGGTCAACCCCGAGATCGTCATCGCCACCATCGACACCAAGTCGGTGGACAAGTTTGGCCGTTGGCCCTGGCCCCGGGAGATCATGGCCCAGCTGCTGGACCAATTGACCGATTATTATGAGATCGAGGTTTTAGGGTACGATGCCGTCTTCTCCGAGCCGGACCCCAACGACCAAACCACCCTCAAGGTGATCAAGCGGTTCGGCGATGCGGCCAAGTCGCTGGACAGCACCTCCAAATCCCACATCCAGGCGGTGGAAGAGCTTTCCCGCAAGTTGAGCACCGAGATGCAAAACGACCGGATCTTTGGGGAGGCCTTGGCCAGACATGGCAAAAAGGTGGTCAACGGCTATTTCTTTTTTGCCGATCCCGAGCGGGTCAAACACCTCTCTGCGGCGGAAAAGGAGCAAGCCAGCGCCAGGGTAGCCCCTTCGGCGATCAAGATCATCAAGGGTATCAATCATCTGTCCTATACCCCTTTGTACGAAGGGGTGGCGGTGGAATCCAACATTGACCTGCTCTCCCCGGCGGCGGCGATTTCCGGGTACTTCAACGTCTTTCCCGATTCGGAAGACGGCACAGTCCGTAGGGTCCATCTGGTCATGCGGTACCAGGACCAATATTTCCCCAGCCTGGACCTCCAACTTTTGAGCCGTCACTTGGGTGATGCGCCGATCTCCATGTCCGTTGGGGAAGCGGGCATCGAAGGGTTTGTGGTGGGAGAAAAAAAGATCGAAACCGATTCGGACGGTTCGGTGATGATCAACTACCGCGGCCCAGCGGCCAGCTTTCCCCATTACAGCGTTTGGGACCTGATCAAACGCAAGGTCCCCAAGGCCGATCTGGCCGGAAAGGTGGTCCTGCTCGGGGCCACCGAGGTGGGGGTCTTTGACCTGCGGACCACGCCGGTCGGGGTGGATTTCCCTGGGGTCGAGGTCCACGCCAACCTGTTGGACAACCTGATCCACGGGGATTATTTTTATGTCTCCGACCAGACCAACCTTTTGACATTGCTAGTGATTCTTGTTTTGGGTCTCTTTGTCGGCCTTTTGGTCCCCAAACTCAAGGCGATTTCCGGGGCGGCGTTTGCCCTGGTCTTGGGGGCGGTCATTTTTGGGGTCGATGCGTGGTTTTTGACCCGCCACCAAACCTGGCTCAGCTTCTCTTACCTCTTGGGCACCGTCGCCTTGAACTGGCTGGCGATCATGTTGTACAACTACTTTGGGGAAGAGAAGGACAAACGTTTTATCAAGGATGCCTTTGGGCAGTACATGGCCCCCCAGGTGATCGATGAACTGGTGAAAAATCCGGGACTGTTGAAGTTGGGCGGCGAGCGCCGGGAAATCACCGCCTTTTTTTCCGATGTCCAAGGGTTTTCAACCATCAGCGAGTCCTTGAGCCCTGAAGAATTGGTGGAGCTGCTCAACGAATACCTGACCGCCATGACCGACATCATCATGCGCCACGGCGGCACGGTCGATAAGTTTGAAGGGGACGCAATCATCGCCTTTTTTGGTGCCCCGATCCCCTTTGCGGACCATGCCAAAAGGGCCTGCGCCGCCAGCCTGGAGATGCAGGAGCGGTTGGGCCAGATGCGGGCGCTCTGGAAGGAAAAGGGCAAACCGGAGCTGAAGGTGCGCATGGGCCTCAACACCACCGTGGCGGTGGTGGGCAACATGGGTTCCGCCCAACGGATGGACTACACCATGATGGGCGACGGGGTGAATCTGGCCGCCCGGCTCGAAGGGGTCAACAAGGAATACAAAACCTTCCTGATGGTCTCCGAAACCACCCAACAGGCAACGGCCGAAGAATTTGAGTTCCGGGAATTGGACTGGATTCGGGTGGTGGGCAAGCAGGAGCGGATCCGCATTTACGAAGTCCTGGGCCCCAAGGGCTGTATGGACGAAGAAGCGCTCAAGTTGGAGAAGTATTTCCAAAAAGGCTTGGGCCTCTACCGGCGCAAGGAGTTTGGGGAGGCAGCCAAGTACTTTGCCCACTTTGCCAAACAATACCCGAACCCAGGGACGGCCACCGTCTTTTTGGAACGATGTAAACAATTCACCAAGTCCCCTCCTCCCGGAAACTGGGACGGGGTTTTCCAGATGACCAGCAAATGACCCAGCCCCAAGACCGAAAACTGCTTTTTTTGTATTTGGACATTGACCACGCCACGGAGTACAAATACCAGCAACACCCCGATGAGTGGAAGACCGCCTTTGAGTTCTTTTTTGAGGATTTCCCCGACTACCTCAAGGAAGCGCAGCAGACCTTGTTCGGCAAGTTCAAGGTTCCCCCTTTGGCACCGATGAACTTTTGGAAGGCCTTGGGGGACGGGCAGGTGTACAATGCCCCGTTCCAAACCGCCGACCAAGCCTACCTTTACACCAAGGCCTTTTATAACGCCACGGTGCTGTTCAACGGCTTTTTCTCCAAACGGTTTGGGCTCTTTGTCAAGGCGGTGGGCTGGTATGCCAGTCTGCCCACCATCAATCTGTGCATCCAAACCCCGGCCGGGGAAGACTACCTGGGGCCGGACCTGGACATCGGGTTTCGGTTGGCCGCAGAGGCCTTGAGCCAGCGGATGATCCTGGCCATGGACTTGGCCTATGAGCTGAGCTACTCCGCCTATGCCCAGGAAATGGACTTCTACCACCTGGGCTGGCGCAAGCTCAAGGGGGTGGCCAAGGACAAGCCTTACCCGATCTTGATGATCACCGGGCGCAACAAGCCGGAACTGCCGATTTGGGAAACCTACCTCAACGACCTGACCCAGGCCTACATCAACGGCGAGCCAATCAGTGCCGAAGGGCTCCGGTCCTTGATCGACCGGTACAAGAAAGACCTGCACTTCAACGCCTCCCAGATTTAACCTGTTGGCACCTTTCCCCCAAGGACCCCATGCCCAACCGCCACAAGGAAACCCACTACCTCTTGGGTTGTTTTTCGGAGATCCTCCAAGAGATCGGAGAAACCGAGTTGGCGGCCTTGGTACCCCCCTCCTCTTCCCCCAGCCCCTCGGCGAACATCGGGGCGGGGAAATTGGCCCAGTTTTATTCGGTGGTCTTCCAGCTGCAAAATATCGCCGAAGAAAACCGGTTTGCCCACCAACGGCGGGAGAAGGAAAAAAACGGTGAACTGATCCCCGGACTTTGGTCCCACGCCCTCTCCGAACTCAAGGGCAAGGGGATCGACTTGACCCAGGTGGAGCAGGCTTGGTCGAGCGTCCATGTGGAGCCGGTCTTGACCGCCCACCCGACTGAAGCCAAGCGGATCACCTTGCTTGAATACCACCGGGAGATTTTTTTCCTGCTCAAACAGTTGGAAAACCCCCATTGGTCTCCCCAGGAGCTGTTTGACTTTAAGGTTAAAATCAAGGCGATCATCGAGCGGATCTGGCGCACCGGGGAGCTGTACATCCAAAAGCCGAATCTGGACAAGGAGTTCAAGAACATCCTGTTTTACCTGACTCGGATATTCCCCAATGCCCTGGAGGTGATCGACGAGCGGCTGGTTTGGAGCTGGCTCAATGCGGGAGGCTCGGAGGACTGGGTGGACCAGATTGCCCAGTACCCTCGGCTGAGCTTTGGCAACTGGGTCGGCGGCGACCGGGACGGGCACCCGATGGTCAGCGCCGAATTGACCGGCCAAACCCTGCTCAAGCTCCGCATGGAAGCCCTGAAACTGGCTTCGGACAGCCTTTATGCCCTAGGCCGAAAACTGGGGCTTTCCGACCAATTGCAACAGGTTCCCCGTTCGCTGCGCCAAAGGACCCAGGAACTACTGGCTGAAACCCAAGGGGCCGGGCACAAGGTCATGGCCCTCAATGACCGGGAACCTTGGCGGCAGTTCATCAACCTTTTGCTGCTCAAGCTGCCGATCACCAATACCCACGGGGCTTGGGAACCGAAGCTGGAGCCTTACAGCTACGCCAGTTCGGTCCGACTGCTCGAAGACCTGGAGCTTTTGTACCGCTCCCTGCTGGAGATCGGCGCCAAAGGTGTCGCTCGGGCCGAGGTCCGCAAGACCTACCGGCTGGTCAAAACCTTTGGCTTCCATCTGGCCGCTCTGGACATCCGCCAAAATTCCGCCTTCCACGATCTGGCCATGTCTCAAATCCTGGTCCACCTGGGGATTGAGGGCGGGGCCGAATTTGGCAGCTGGAGCGAGCAGCGGCGGTTGGACTTTATCAACCGGGAACTGCAAAGCACCAGACCCTTTTTGCTCCCCGAAGTCCGGGTCGGCAAGGAAGCGGACGAGGTCCGGGATTGTTACCAAGTCCTGGCCAAGCACATCGGGCTTTATGGGATCAACGGCCTGGGCAGCTTGATTGTCTCGATGACCAGAAGCCTCTCGGATCTGCTGTTGGTGTATCTCTTTGCCCGTGAGGCCGGGTTGGTGCTACAAAAGGAGAATCAACTCTACTGCCTGTTGCAGGTGGTGCCTTTGCTCGAAACCATCAACGACCTGGAAAAGGGTCCCGAAATTTTGGGCCCCTTTTTGGACCACCCGGTCAACAAGGCAAGCCTAGTGGAGATCAAGAAGGAGAAACACCGAGGTTCCCAGATCCAACAGGTGATGGTCGGTTATTCGGACTCCAACAAGGACGGAGGGATCCTGGCCAGCCAATGGAGCCTGTACAAGGCCCAGCGGCAAATGGCCCAACTGGGTGAACAGGCCGGGGTTTACATCCGCTTTTTCCACGGTCGGGGAGGTTCGATCGGTAGGGGAGCGGGGCCGACCAACCGCTTCCTGGCCGCTCTGCCCGCCAGCTCAATGAATGGCAGCTTTCGGATGACCGAGCAGGGAGAGTCGATCAGCCAAAAGTATGCCTACCGGACCACGGCGGTTTACAACCTGGAGCTGCTGATGGCCGGGGTCAGTTTGCAGGGGATCGCCAACCAACAAGGGCAAAGTGGTCCCAATCCGTTGGAACCGGCGATGGAAAAACTCTCCTCTTACAGCCGGGAAGCCTATTCCAGACTGGTCCAAGACCCGGAGTTCATCCAGTTTTTCAGTGAAGCCACCCCCATTGACCTGTTGGAGTTCTCCAGGATCGGTTCCCGTCCCGCCCGGCGCTCGGGCAAACGGTCCCTGGAAGACTTGCGGGCCATTCCCTGGGTGTTTTCCTGGAACCAATCCCGCTTTTTCCTGCCCTCCTGGTACGGTGCCGGTTCGGCGCTGGCCCAGCTCAAGGCGGAGGACCCCAAGGAATGGGCCAGTTTTGAAAGCCAGATCGGGGACAATAACCTCAACTACCTGATGCAAAACATCCGCCGGTCCTTGAAGCTGGCCAATTTGGAGGTGATGAATCTTTATGCCTCCATGGTCGGTGATGGGGGGATGCGCCAGCGGATGTTGGGGCTGATCGTGGAAGAATACCAAAAGACCCGTACCTTGATGGACCAGCTGTTTGCCCCTTGGCCTTCGGTTTCTTACGAACGGTTTTCCCGGTCGATCGACCAGCGGGAAGAAGGCTTGGTCAGGCTCCATGAGCAGCAGGTGCGGCTTTTGGGACTTTGGCGACCGGAGAGGCAAGACCCGGTGCTGCTCGAAGAACTTCTCTTAACGGTCAACGGGATTGCCACGGGGTTAAAAAACACCGGCTGAGGCAGGAAACCAGGGAAGGGGCGGCAGGGCACCCATCCTTGGGCACCCGCCAAACCCCGAAGGCTAGCCCTCGGGGTTGTCCTCGTACGAAGCGATGCGGGCCAACATCTCGGCCTTCTCTCTGGCCTCGGCCAGCTCCAGGGCCGCCCGTTGGTCCAATGCGGGGTTGGAAAGGATGCCCATTTGGATCGCCCGTAGCGGCTTGACCATCAAGGTGAAGACCATGGCTCCGATGGCCAGGACCCCCAGGGAGATTTTCACCTCCATGAGGGTCGGCTTGTATTCAAAGACTTCCCCCAACGGTGTGGGGATAAAGCCGGGGATGACAAAGCCCATGCCCTTCTCGATCCAGATGCCTACCACCGCCATGGCGCAGGCGACGAACAGAAGATAATAGTTTTTTCGGAACTTTTCCACCATCAAGATCAACACCGCCCCAACGTTGAGGGCTTGAGCGCTCCAGATCCAAGGGACGAGGCTGTGCTTGCCCCCCATACCCAAAAAGAGGTACCGGGCGTTGGCCGAATGTTGTCCTTCGGCGTAAAATTCCACAAACAATTCGGCGGCCAACATGATCAGGTTGATCTGCATCGCAATCGCTACGATCACCGCCAGCATGTCGATCACCTTGTGACCGATTTTGTAGGCATTGATCCTGTGCATGATCAAAAAGGTCATGATAATAAAGGCCGGTCCAGCACAAAAAGCAGTGGCCAAAAACCGGGGTGCCACCAAGGCGCTGGACCAAAAGGGCCGAGCCGAGTTGGAGGCAAACAAAAAGGCGGTCACGGTGTGGATCGAAATGGCCCAAAACATGGAGAGCACCGCCGCCGCAAAAACCAGGTTTTTGTTGTACTCCCGGCCGTGGTAGGTGTGGTAGAGGATGTAGCCAGGGATCAGGAGGTTCAAGGCCAAATAGCCGTTGAGCACCAAAACGTCCCAAGTCAACAGGGAGCTGGGCCAGTTGAACATGCCCGGATAAGGGGAAAGGTGCCAGATCCGGTCGGGTCGGCCCAGGTCCACCGCCACAAAGAGCATGCACATCAAACTGGCAGCGACGGCCAACCCTTCCCCTAAAAGCACCACCCGCTTTGCTTCTGCGTTATGGAAGATATAGGCCGGGATCACCAGCATCACCGCCGCAGCGGCCACACCGACCAAAAAGGTGAAGTTGGAGACATAAAAGCCCCAGGAGACTTGGTCGCTCATCCCGGTGACCATCAGACCGTTGGCGGTCTGGTTGGCATAGGTGAAGACCCCCATGGAAATGAAGAACAGCAAGGTGCCGATCCAAATCCAATAGGCCCTGCCGCCGGACAAGGCGGTCTTGAGGCAGTCCACGACAAAACGAATCAAATCCATTCCAGCCTCCGGTTAGTCGCTGTAGTACCAGAACTTAGGTTCGGTGTTGAGTTCTTCCTTCAGACGGAAGACGTTTTTGTTTTCCAGGACAAAACGGATTTCCGAATGGGGGTCCAAGAGATTCCCAAACACCCGTGCCCCGGTGGGGCAGGCTTCCTGGCAGGCAGGCATTTTGCCTTCCCGGGTCCGTTGGATGCAGAAGGTGCATTTTTCCATCACCCCCCGGAACCGGGGCCGGTTGCCCAGGTAGTGGGTTTGGGGGTTGATCGCCTCCACCGGCAGTTTGGGTTCGTGCCAATTGAACTTTCGAGCCCAGTAGGGGCAGGCGTTGGCGCACATACGGCAACCGATGCACCAGTTGTAATCGACCACCACGATTCCGTCCGGCTCCTTCCAGGTCGCCTTGACCGGGCAGGCCTTGACGCAAGGGGGGTTCTCACAATGGTGGCACTGGATCGGCAAATAAAACTTTCCCGGTTTGGGGACCGGTTCCTCTTCGCCGTAATAAGGGTCGCCATGTTCAAGGTTCATCGAACCCTTTTCCATCTCCAAAACCCGGATGTATTCCAGGTCCGGGTCCTTGGTCTGGTTGTTTTCGGTGGTGCAACCTTTGACACACTCCCGGTAGCCTTGGCACTTGCTGACGTTTAAGGCGTAACCGAAGACCACCCCCTCCAAGGGAGGTGCGTTGCCCACATGGACATCCACATCATACTTAGCCTTGTACTTTCGCTCCAACCGGGCCAGCGCCTCGGTGATTTCCTCTGGGCTCATCCTTTGGTAATGTTGCTGGAAAAACTCATGCCAGTTGTCTTCAAAGCTGGCCGAAGGGACCTCAATCGAAGGCAAGGGATTGGCGCTCGAAGCCAGCGCTCCGGCCCCTACTGCGGCACCCAACCCAAGGGTTTTGAGGGCCGCCCGGCGTTTTTGGTCGGGAGATTGTCTAAAAAATTTCATGGTTTTTTACTCTCCGAATGTGAGGTCTTGGCCTCTTCATACTTTTCCCAAACCTTTTCCCCACCCAGTTCTTCGGTTGGGACTATGGACAGCCCCATCCGAGCCACTGGCTTGGTCCTGGGGATTCTTGGCGGAGTCTTGGGGGCATGGGGGTTGTGGCATTCGGTGCAGTTGGTCAACCGCTTCTCTCCCTTCCAGTTGGCCTTGCGCCTGCCGTGGGCACCCATAAAGTAATCCTTCTGCCGGGCCGAATGGCACTGGCCGCACAAAAGGTAGGGGTCGTTGAGGCTGATCCTTTGTTTTTTGAGGGAAACCAAGTAGTTGCGGTCGGTCAGGTCGTGGCAGGTGGTGCACCAAAATCGCCCGCCGCCGTGTTGGAGCTGGATCTCCGCATGCATGTCGGTCAGTTCCCGGACCTTTTCGTTGGGGGCGATCAGGCCTTTGGTGTGGCAATTTTCGCAGGGGTAATAGACCAGCTTGTCGGTCCTCAGGTCGGTGACAAAGGCCGGGACCCTGGCCACCGCTTCTTTGGGGTCGTCATACTGCTTGGCCGCCACCACCCCATCCCCATCGTTGCGGATCTCGGAACTTTCCAAGGCCCACAAGAGGGAAGGGAACAACATCAACAGCATCAAGAGGAACAGTCTTCCTTTCATGGTTGTACCTTAAAGTTCCTAAGCCACACCCAACAACCGCAGCAGGATGGCTTTCTGGGCAGGCAAACGATTTTTGGCCTGGGTGAAGATGATCGACCTGGGGTCCACCACCAGTTCTTCGGTAATCTCGTAACCTGGGTGAATGGGCATGTCGTGCATCACCTTGGCCTTGCTGTGGGCCAAAAGCTCGTGGTTGAGCTGGAAGGGCAACATGGTCCTGATCCGTTCGTCCTTGAGGTCTTTGGCTGAAGGCTCGTAAAAATACTCCATGTTGACCCAGGTGTCGGTGTAAACATAATCCGCATCCTTGACCGCCTCTTGGGGGTTCAGGGTCTCGGTCAACAGCCCTGCATCCCGCATCCGTTCCAAGATTTCCATGTCCATGTCGGAAATGGGGCGGATCGGGCAGACCAGGGTCACATGCACCTTAAAGGCGTAGGCCAACGACAAAAGGCTGTTGGCCACGTTGTTCAACACCCCCAGGTAGGTCAGCCGAAGGCCGGCAAAGGTTCCGGCATCCTGCTTGAGGGTCAAAAAATCGGCCAACGCTTGGCAGGGATGGTACTTGTTGCAGCACCCGTTGATCACCGGAACGGAAGAACCTTTTTGCAGTTCCGCCAGTTCCCGGTTTTCTTTGACCCTGGCCATCAAAACATGGCAGTTGCTCGAAAGGTAGGCCGCTTCGTACCAAGTTTTGGTCAGCCCCAGGTTGGAGGCCCGCCAATCAAGGAAGATAGCATGCCCACCCAACTCGGTCATGGCTACCTCAAAGGAAACTCGGGTCCTGGTGCTGGTCTTTTGGAACAACATCAGCAGGGTCTTGGCCTTGAGGCTGTCGGAGAACTCCAAGGGACTGGCCTCGGTCCGCTCCGCCAAATGGAGCAGGTCCAAGATCTCTTCGGTTTCCCAGTCCTTCCAATGAATCAAATCCTTTCTTGCGATATTCATAGATTAGCTTATCTGAATATTCAAGGCCTATTTAAAGAAAATCCGAGTCCCACCTTGGAAACCTGGTGGTTGTAATCACTCAAACTCTCCCCATAACCTTGAAAGTATTGAAGGGTTAAAAAAGTACCGTTCATCCCCACGGGGTAAGTCAGATTCAATTCCGAAGCCCCCCTGGTTTTGGACAGGTTGTAACGAAAGCGGCCATGGAGTTGCCAAACCTTTTGTTCATCGGTCCAGACCAACTCCATTTCGTTGAGGCCATAATAATCAACGATTTCTGGGTTTTCATCCCCCTTGGGGTCCAAGGGGTACTGCTTGGCCGGTTCGCTCAACCGCCAAAAAAACTTGTGCCTCAGTTTCCAGTGGTCCCCGGCCAGCCCCAGCCGAGCGTAAATTCGGTTCCAGCTCCGGGAATAGGGCTCCCTGCCGCCGTTGGATTCATGTTCAAACCCCAGGTGCAACCAGGGGTGCCAAAGCACCTCAAGCGGGTTTGTCGCCCAAAAGAGCTCCGGGTTGTAGTTGGTCTCCCGGAAGGGCCTGGAATGCTCCAGGTCGTAGGCCTGCCAGAAGGAGGTCTGGGTAAAGGCGACATAAAACCTTTGCTGGGCCAACTCAACCTTCTGGTAAAGGCTGAAGCGGAACTGGATCTCTTCGGTCCTGCCGTCTTGCGGGGCTTTGGCCCGTTCGGTCAAAGGCAGGATGTAGTTTTCCTCGAACAAACCCTGGTCCAGGTAGGGGCCTTGGGCCTCAAAGGGGCCACCTTGGGTCAGGTCGCTCGCCCAAAGGGGAGCGGCAAAAACACAGAACCACAGGCAAAAGAAGAGAGAGATTTTCATCGTTCAGTTGCTGTTTTTGGGGCCCGAAACCTTGGAGATTTCCGAGTCGTCAAAGGCTTGGTGGGCCTGGACGAGGGCTTCGATGATTTCTTCGGTCAAAGGGTGCCCGGCCAGGGCTTTTTTGATCTCTTGGCGGTCCAGTTCACCGGACTTTTGACCGGGGAACCAGTGGCCGGACTTCCCCAGCATGTTGTACCTCGCCTTGGCAAAATCCCGCAGCCCCAAGGCTTGGTCGTAAAACCAAAAGCGCAGGATCTCTTGGACGTTGATTTGCCCCGGTTGGTCGTAATAAGGGGCAATCCCTTGCCACCATTCTCCCTGCCACTTTTCCCCCAAGGCTTCCAGCTCGGCTTCCTGGAGCCGCTGGAGGACCGGCTCCAGCCAGACTTGCGCCTGTTCCAACTTCTCGACCGCCTGGAGGTGGACCTCAAAGTCCTGGGGCTTGGCCGCACCGATGCTCAAGGTGTGCACCCCCGGATGGCTCAGGCAGTAGAGATCGTTAAACTCCATCGGGCTCAAGGGGGCGGTCAGGGCTTCCAACTTGGGGTTGGGTTGGTACAGTTTCCCGCCTTTGTCGTTGGGGCTGATGACCAAGACCCCCATATCCCGCTTTTGCGCCGCCTCCACCAAAACCCGGTTGCTGGGGTAGATGTAGTACCAATGGAGATTAACATACTCAAAGACCCCTAGCTCGATCAGGGGCAGACTCTCGCCGGGAGGGGCGTGGGTGCTGAACCCGACGTGCCCGACCCGGCCCTGCTCCTTGAGGGACAAGGCCTTTTCCAGGGCACCGCCTTTTTGCAGCGTCCAGCGGATCTGTTCTTGGTCGTTGAGCCCGTGGATCGAAAGCAGGTCCACAAAATCAACCCCCAGGTAGGTAAGGCTTTGGTCAAACCGGCGGAGAAATTCGTCCGGTTTTTGGGTCGGCGGAACCTTGGTTTGCAGGATCAGCTTTTCCCGAGGGAACCGGGGCAAAGCCCAGCCCAACTGCATCTCCGATGAGCCGTAGCCCCGTGCGGTTTCAAAGTGGTTGATTCCGGCGGCAAAGGCCCGCTCCAAAGTCGCTTCCAGGTTGGCCTGGGCTTCTTTGGGGACCGTTTCGGGCGGGATGTCTTGCCAACGGTGCTGGAACCTCATGCCGCCACAGGTGAGGACCGGCATTTGCAGTTCCGTTTGGCCAAATCGCTTGGTAAGCATGGGAGGGGTGAGTGGTTTTTTCTCGACCCTAGCACCCCTCCAGGCAGAATGGAACCCCCCTTAGGGTTTTTGCGCCAAATCAAAACGTTTTTGTTCCAACCAGCTTTTCCATTCTTGGGAGAGGGGGCTTTGCGGAACCGCTTCGCTATTGATTTGGATGACTTCCACCAGTCCCCTCAAGGCGTTGGTGACAAAGGCCCCTTCGATTCCTGGCAGTTCCTCTACCGAAAGATTGCCCCACTTGAGGCCCCCCGGCGCTTCCTGGGACAAAAAATCCCGGATGATCCCCGGCAGTACCGCCCGCTTTTTGCTGTAAACCTTGCCGTTTTGCACCCAATAAAAGTTGGTCCGGCTGCCTTCGTAGATTGCCCCATGGTGGTTGACCAACAGCGCCTCGTCGCCGCCCTTGGCCTGGGCGGCCTCCAGGGCCAAGAGGGGCTCCAGGTAGCTGGTGGTTTTGTAGGCCGCCAGCCCCCGGTTGCCCTGGTGGATGAACAGCCGCCAGCCCTCCGGGGCAGGCTCCCTCCAGGGGAAGGCAAAGAGGTACACCCCTTCGGGCAGGCCCAGAAGCTTGACCCGAAAGTCTCCAGGACCTGCATCCCCCAAGAGGGCGGACAACCAAGTCCGTAAGTCACGTTCAGGAGGCACCTTGAGCCCCACTGCCTGCAATGTCCCCAAAAAGCGAATCAGGTGGCGGTCCAGCAAAAAAACCTTTTGCTCTACCGCCAAAAAGGTTTCAAACACCCCCCGGCCAAAAGTCACGGCTTCGGAAGTCACGGAGATGGTCGCTTGGGAAGGTTCGACCCGTTTGCCTTCAAAAGAAAGAATCATGGGGCCTCAAATCGTTTTAGGACCGAGTCGGCCTTTTTGCGGGCTTCGGCCAGTTCCATGGCTGGGTCGGAGTCCAAGGTGATCCCGCCCCCGACTCCCAAACCAACCTGGGAACCGGAAAAAACCAAGGTGCGGATCAACAGGGTAAAACAAAGGTCCCCCCCTGGCAACCGGTAGCCCAAGGTACCGGTGTAAAAGCCTCGGGGCTCTTTTTCCACCTTGCCGATCAACTCCACCGCTCGGGCCTTGGGGCAGCCCGAGACCGAGCCACCGGGCAAAAGTTGCAATAGGGCATTGAGCCCAAAGTAGGGGGGCTTGAGTTGACTTTCAATCCGGGCGTGGGTGTGGATCACCTCAGGGTGGAAACTCAAGGCCCTGGGTTCGGTCACCTGTACCGAACCGATCCGGGAGATTTTGCCCAGGTCGTTGCGTAAAAGGTCGGTGATCATCGCCAATTCCGCCCCTTCCTTGGGGCTCTCCAGCAGGGCTTGGGCTTGGAACCGGTCTTGTGCTTCGGTTTGGCCCCGGGGGCGGGTCCCCTTGATTGGCCGGGTGAGCGCCCGGTCCCCTTGGGTTTGCAAAAACAACTCCGGGGAAAGGCTGAGCAATTGGTACCCCGAACCTTCAAACAAGGCGGCATAGGCCGGAACCTCGGCTTCCAGGGACCGTAAAAAACAGTCTCTGGCCTTCGTTTGGGTTTGGGCCTTGAGGGTTTGGGTGTAGTTGAGTTGGTACACCTGTCCTTCCTTGATCCAACCAAAGATTTGGGCCAGCCCCGTTTCCTGGTGGGCCAAGTCCAGTTCTATCTCCCGGAGCCCCAAGGGCAGGGGGTTGGGGTCCTGCTCGGGCGCTTCGAGGGCCACCAAGAGTTTGGCCCTGGCCTCCGGGTCCGGCCCTTCAATCACCGCTCCCTGACCGGTAAACCGGACCCAGGCCCCCAAGACCACCGCTTCGGCCAGGGGGAGTTCCCCCGGCAGGTTGGAGGTTGCAAACTCAAAGCCCAAGGCCACCAGGATCAGATGGTTGGGGTAGTACCATTCCAGGTTCAACAGTTCCCCTGGCTGGTGCAAACACAGTTGTTGGACCGGGAAACAGCCCAACAGTTTCCCGAAACCCTGCCCGGCGGTGGCAAACAGTGGCCCCGGCTGGGAGAGCAGCCTCCGGTAGGCCTGTTTAAAATCCAGGTTGTTAAGCTCCATGGAGGCACAGGGAGAGGAAGTTTTTTAGGATTTGGTTCCCCGCTGGGGTCAAAAAGGATTCGGGATGGAACTGGAGGCCAAAGACCGGCCAGCTCCGGTGGGCCATGGCCATCAGTTCCCCGTCCTGGGTTTGGGCCAAGGCTACGAACCCCGGCGGGGGGGCTTCCAGGGCCAAGGAATGGTACCTTGCGGCCACAAAGGGTTGGGGCAGTCCGGCCAAGATCCCTTGGCCTGGGTGCCAAATCTCTTCCCCCTTGCCGTACACCAGTCGCTTGGCCGCCCGCCATTTGGCCCCAAAAGCGACTCCTAAGACTTGGTGGCCCAGGCAGACCCCCAGGATCGGCAGTTGGCCCCCAAAGGTTTGGGCCAGTACCAAGGATTCTTTGGCCTGGTCGGGGTTGCCGGGGCCGGGGGAGAGGATCAGCCCCAAAGGGCCAAGCTGCCTAACCACCTCGGGCCGAGCTTCTGCCGCCGAGACCACCAAACAGCGGGTGCCCAAGGTTTCCACCGCCTGGAAGAGGTTGAAAGTAAAAGAATCTTGGTTGTCCACCAGCAGGATCATGGGGCCGGGCTCCTAGGGTTTGGCTGGACCAAGGTAAGGGATTTGGCCTCGAAAGGAAAGGGCCAACCCCGGAGGTCCCGCCGGGCGGACTGAAGTTGGGGGTGGCGGGTTTGGGGGCCAAAGGTCCCGGTCAATCTGCCCTCAACCCAGGAAATTCCTGGGTGAAGCGGAAAGATGCAAAAACTTGCTTCTTTTCCTTTGGCCCTACCGGGAAAATAGTTTACCATTCCCAGAGACCCCTTTTCTGCCCAGGAGTGGTATGGCCCGGACCCGTCCCGTTTTAAGTCACGTTGTTTCGACCCATACCCTCGAAGGAGGCGGGTTTCCCGTCACCAGGCCCTTTCCGACCCAGGTGCTGATGCAGGCGGACCCCTTTTTGCTGTTGGACCACCTGGGGCCGGTTCGCTGGGCCCCCGGTGAAGCCATTGGCGCTCCCGAACACCCCCACCGGGGGTTTGAAGCGGTGACCTACCTGCTCCAGGGCCGGATGTGCCACGAAGATTCCTTTGGCCACAAAGGGGAACTGAACCCCGGAGACGTGCAGTGGATGACCGCCGGTTCGGGGCTGGTCCATTCCGAACTGCCGCACCCGGAGTTTTTGGCCCAAGGGGGGGTGATGGAGGGCTTCCAGATTTGGGTCAACCTGCCTGCTTCCCACAAGATGGCCCCGCCCAAGTACCAGGAAGTCCCCAACCAGAAGTTGGCCAAATTCGAGAAGCCTTCGTGCAAGGTGACCTTGATCGCCGGGGAACTGGACGGCCACAAGGGGCCGGTGGAAACGGTCCGCCCTGTGCTCTGTGCCCACCTGGAATTGGAGGCCGGGGCAGACCTGGAGTTGCCCTTGCCCCCGGTATTGACCCTCTACCTCTATGTGATCCACGGCCAAGGCCGGTTTGGGGAACAAACGGCCCCAGCCCAAGCCGGGGACTTTCTGTTTTTTGGGGCCGGAGAGACGGTGCACTTGGAGGCCCAAGACGGCCCGGTCTCGGTCCTGCTGTTGGGCGGGGAGCCGTTGCAGGAACCGGTGGCCCGGTACGGCCCCTTTGTGATGAACACCAAGGCCGAGGTGCTGCAAGCCTTTGCGGATTTTGAGGCTGGGAAAATGGGGAGGATCGGGACATGAGGGCAGAGTTGATCCCCTTTGAACCGGGCTGGGCGCAAGACTGTTGGACGGTCTTGTTTCTGGCGGTTCGGCGGTTGGAAAATTACACCCAAGAGGAAAAAAAGGCCTGGGCCCCCGGCCCCTTTGCTCCCCCGGAATGGGAAGCCCGATTGACCGAAGGTTGGACCCGGGTGTTGGTGGAACGAGGGCAGGTCCTGGGGTTTATGACCTTCATCGAAGACCAGATTGAACTGCTGTACGTTCGCCCCGAGCGGCAGCGGCAAGGCTGGGGCCGCCGGTTGATCCAGGTGGCGGAACAAGAGGCCCAGGCCCGTGGTTTCCATGCCATCCACACCCAAGCCTCCCTGGCCTCTCGGCCTTTGTTTTTGGCCCAAGGATACCATGATGTCCAACCGCTCCCTTGCGAACGGGACGGTCTGACCTTAACAGCCTTTTGGATGGAAAAAGCCATTTAAACCGCCTGATCACCTTCTTTTTTCACAGTTTTTCATTTCTCTTGTGCAGGGTCAGAGTGGCAGGCAAAACAAGATCCGGCCGGTCTGGTTGGCACCTCAGGGGAGGAACCCCCTCTGAGGTCGGAGCCATGGCAAGGGCTACAATACTCCGCCGCCGATCCTAGGGCGTGGTTGCCTCCAGGCTGTATTTTGCTGTGGTTGCTCTTGATCCAAAGATCTTCGTGGCAAACCCTACAGCCAGGAACGGGAGTCTTGCCCTTGAGGTCTTTCCCATGGCAATTGGTGCAATGTGCTGAGGGGTTGTACAGGTTTGAGGCATGTCCTTTTCCTCCTCTTTGTGTGTTGTGACTCCCTGGGTAAACAGACCATTTGTTCTGGTGACAGGCGAAGCAGCTGGGGACGGGGGGCTGGCCCTTGAGGTCCGGGCCATGACAGCTTGAACAGTAGGTGTCAGGTTCAAAAAGTTTGGCTCCGTGCCAAGCATCTGACCGAAGTGCGTTGTGTGACAGGGAGTATTCCCTCCAGACCTCTCCGTGGCATTGTTTGCAGCCTAGTCGATGACCTGAACCTTCCAAATTTACACCGTGGCATTGTGTACATTGTGCAACTGCGGGTTTCCTTGCCAAATGCATCACTCCTCCAAAATCAGCCTGATGGCTCTCCTTGTTCCACAGGACCTCGTGGCAGTGGTAGCAGCTTGGGATCCAGCCGTTGCCTTGGAGGGCAACCCCGTGGCAGGCAGTACAGTTTTTTGCTCCTTGGTATAATTTTTCCCCGTGTTTTACCCCGCCCAATGAAAGATTGTGAGCAGTCAGCCCGTCCTTGCAGGAAGATAGAAGTCCGAAAAAACCGAATCCAATAGCGACCCAGAAAAAGAGACGAACGGAGGGCATTCTTTTCCCTTGGGCTTCAAAGCCCCTTGAGTGTCTCTGCCAATCTGGTCCCGTCCTTAAAGTCCTCGTTGAATACCACCTCGTTTTGTGGATTGATCACCACCGTGGTGCCCATGGTGGCGTTCAGCAGGTTGACCATCTGTTTGTTCCCGTCCGCCAACACCCCAAAGCTGGCGTTGCCGTACCCTGCGTCCTGCTGCGCCCTGGCGGCGGCAGTAAAGTCCCCGGAGACGTAATCCACCAGATAATAACCAAAGTTGGGGTAAAGGGGCATCACTTGGTGGACCAAGTGTTCGGTGTGGGTCGCACAGACCGGGCACCACATGGTGAAGTACAAGACCACCCCCCGCTTGCCGCCCAAGGCCTGGGACAAGCTGACCGGTTGGCCTTGGGTGTCGTAAACGGTGAAGTCAACGGTGCTGGTCGTCGTAGTGGTATCAGTGACGTTGCTGGTGGCGGTTCTTTTGTCTTGGCCGCTGGGGCTCAGGTCCTCTTGCATGCCCTTGCAGCCGCTCAAAAGAACCAAGCCCAAAACCAGGACTAAGGGGAGTTTAAAAAAAGACATGGTCTATCCCTAGGCTGAAGGTTCGAGTTTTGGGGAAGGATTGTCCGTCGGTCAGGTCTGCGAGGGTGCCTTTGAGGATCCAACCTTTGTCGTCGGTCGCCCAAGCGGCGGTAAAGGAGCGGCTGACCTGGACAACCTGGGTGTCTTGGGCAGAAACCCCATTGATCCGGTAGGCCCCTTCGTTGGTCCAGGCCTGGGCCCCGGTGAAGGTAAAGCTGTTGAAGCTGGGCAAAAGCCAACTGTAGCCAAAGGCCAGGCTCCGACTGAGCCGGTCCCCCAAAACCTTGTTGTAGGGCAACACCCAGTTGCCATACTCCCGGTTGACCGGCCTGGGGCGGTATTTGCCGTAATCGACCGACAAGGCGAGGTTAAACCCGCCGATGGACTTTTCCACCTTGGTGGAAAGATCAAGCCGGTAAAACCCCCGTCCGGTAATGTCAAAACTGTTTTCTACTTGGTCATAAGGGGAAACCCCAGTAGGCAGGGTCAAGGCGGTGCCGAAATAAATGGCCGGCATCAGGTCTTCGATCCGGGTGACCGTCGGAACGCACATGATCGTTTCAAACATCTCGTACCACAAGGCCCAGGTCATGTCCCCCAACCCGTTGGTTTTGCTGTTTTGTCCCTGGTAACGATTGCTGTTCCAGACATAGGGGAGACTGGCTCCGGCTTGCCAGTTCCAACCCAGCCGGTAAGCGGCACCAGCGCTGAGCCTAGTTTGTTGCAGTTTGGAGTTGGCCGGGTCTTTGTGGTAGGCCCCGCTGCCGTCCCAATAACCGTTGTAGGTTTCCTGGGAAGAGGAGACCCCCACCATCCAAGGTGCCCCTTTGGGCAAAACCAAGGTGGCCGCCGAGCCGCCGCCGCAACATGAGGCCGCCCATAGGGTGGGGGTAAAGGCCAGCATCAGGGCAATCAACAGGAGCTTCTTCATCGTTTCCTTTTTGGAAGCCCAGGGGGCCTGAAGGCCCCCTGGGTTGGAGTTACATTGAAGAAGGGGTCACGGTGAAAGTACCATAGGCGGTACTAGAAGCACCCCCATCGGTCGTGGCATAAACCGTGTCGGAGTCAAACTTCACCCGTACATACAAGGTGGTAGAAGTTCCCGAAGTTAAGCCCAGGCCGGAGGCTGTGTAGTGCCCGTTGTTGGAAGCACTGGTCATGGCGCTCCAAGTGGTTTTGTCTTTGGAATATTCTACAGTGATTGTAGAGGGTGTGTAGGTGGTGCTGGCTCCGCTTGCGTATGCGGTGTAGGCAGTCCCGGTTTTCAGAGTCGGCCAGCTCATCATGCTTTCCTTGGTGTTCAAAAACACGCCAAAGCTGCTGGTAGTGGCGCTGTCCTTAAAGATAAAGATGTACCGTTTTTCCGTAGCCGTGGTGTATCGATTCGGGTCTTGCAAGTAAACCCGCACCGTATCCCCCATCGCCATCCCGACAGCGGGGTAGAAGACCGCCGTTTCATCTGTTGCACCGGACTTGGAAACCTTGGCGCTCAGTTTCCAGTAACCCATACCGCTGCCCCCGGCCATCAGGTAATAGACCTTACAGGTGAAGGTATTGGTCGAACCACTTTTGAGGGTACATCCGTCTTGGGGGCTCGCATGGGTCATGCTGGACATGTACATGAAGGGGGTCAGGCTGACCGAAGTCCCTGAAACTGCGTTACCCGACAAATCGGTGACCGCCAGTTCAAAGGTGGTCAACCCCTGCATCGCCGCCATGGACCCAGCGGTGTAGGTGACCAGGTAATTGCTGGTAGTGGCTTTTTTGGCAAAAGGCAAGGCACCGATTTTGTCGTTGGTCAAAGCGGACTTGTTGGTATTTCCGCCGAGATAGGTCATAAATGAATTTTCCCACTTGTTTTGTACCGTAGTAGGCACCGTGGTTCCGCCCACCGACAAGGCAGAGGATTCCCCCAACCCGTCCAGAGTCCCATCGCCCAGGTCGCTGCCCAAGGCCACCAACAGGTCCATTTTGGAGCTGGAGGTGCCCAAGAGGTCCTTGGCCAACTGGCCAAAGACCGCTTCTCGCAGCCCTTCCAGTTTTTGGGCATCCGTATCGGTCGAGGCAGGCGTACTGGCTGCCGAGACCGCCTTGACCGTAAAGTCCGGGGTGTATCCGAAGGCAGTATTGAAGTACCCGGAGACATCGGTAAAGGTGTCGTCCAGGGTGTGGGCGTGGCCGTTGGCGGCGTGGTATTCCACCATTTTTTGGGCCCCCAGGTAAACCACCGTGGTCCCGGAATTGAGGTTGACCACTGTGGCCGAAGCGCTCAAGGAGTTGGCCGGGACATAGGCGGAAAGACCGCTGGCGGCCCCCAGGGTCACCGTCTCACCGGAGGCCTCATCCACATAACTCCCACCAGTGGAGCTGAAGACCATTTCCGAACTGAAGGCCGCTTCGGGAATGGAAAGACTGTAGTCCCCGTTGCTGTCCGAAGTGGCGCTGCGGGAACCCACGGTCACGGTAGCGCCGGAGATCCCGGCCCCGCCCAGGTGGCCGGTGATGGTCACGGCGTTGGAAACCTCAGCCCCACCTTTGCAACCGTGCAAAACCAAGGCACTGGCCAGTAGGCCCCAAAAGAAAAAAGATCGTTTCATGGTAAAAAGTCCAATCAAGGTTAACCCCAAGGGACTCCGGCAGAAGACCGGGCCCATTGGGACCAAAGGGGTTTAAAAAACGGGTGGAAACCTGGACTTCAGGCTTCGGGTCTTTTAAACCGCCGGGGGACCTCGACTGGAAGGGGAAAACCAGGGACGTTCGGAAGGAGAGGCGGCGTAAGCCGGGGGTAAAACCTGAGGGCTTTTGGCTAAAAAGGCAAAACTGGGACCGCCGTTGAGGCTCCAAGCCGCCGGACTGGCGCAGAAGTGGCAGTGGCCGCAATGCTCCGGGGCCGCATCGGAATTCCCCTTTTGGGGCGCTCCCGACAGGTCGCCGGTCGAACAAAAGAAATGGGGGTCCAAAGCCGCCAGCTTGCCGGTCGGCACAAAGGAGGCGGATTGGGAGGGGACCAGGGTAAAACCGACCGAAAGCCCCAACAAGCTGAACACAAAAGACCCCAGCACCCAAAGCCGCAAAAGCCGGGTTTGTTGTGTTTTGCGCAGTCGAAGGTTCAACGCCATGAGGCTCGGCCTTTTGGGTTTTTGGCGAAAGTTCGGTACCCTAGGCATAAAAAAATGAAAAAGTCAAAGGCCTCCGTTTTTGTGGCTGCTCCACGGTCTTTTGACTGGCAGCCCAACCAAAGGGGAAGACAGTTGACTTGGTGGGCAAAATTCAGGCAAAATCCGTCTTGACCCCCTTTCGGACCAAAACCCAGGAGACCGGTTGCGTCGAATTTTTGTCCTGCTCTTTTTGGCCTTGTTCCCGGCGCTGGCCTTCGCCCAGCAACAGGTCCCGATCCCCAGCTTCAACCTGGAGATTGGCCGTAGTTCCAGCCCCGAACAGGTGGCCAGTACCCTACAGGTAGTTGCCCTGCTGACGGTGCTTTCCTTGGCACCGGCCTTTTTGATCATGACCACCAGCTTCACCCGGATCATCATCGTCCTGGGTTTTTTGCGCAACGCCTTGGGTACCCAGCAAAGTCCGCCCAACCAAATTCTTTTGGGCCTCGCCTTGTTTTTGAGCTTTTTTATCATGGCTCCGGTCTGGAAGGAGGTGAACGACCAAGCCCTGGCCCCTTACTTCCAAAAGAAGATCAGCCAGGAAGAAGCCTTTGACCTGGGGGTGCGGCCGATCAAGAAATTTATGGTCAAGTTCACCCGGGAAAAGGACCTAGCCCTGTTTGTGCGGATCGCCAAGATCTCTCGGCCCCAAAACATTGCGGACGTTCCGGTTTGGGTGGTGATCCCCGCTTTTGTGATCAGCGAACTGAAGACCGCCTTCCAGATGGGCTTTATCATCTACATCCCCTTTTTGGTGATCGACATGGTGGTCTCTTCGGTCCTGATGGCCATGGGGATGATGATGTTGCCGCCGGTGATGATCTCCCTGCCCTTCAAGTTGATGCTTTTTGTGCTGGTGGACGGGTGGTACTTGGTGACCGCTTCGTTGGTCCGCAGCTTTACCGGATAGCCATGACCCAAGAATTTTTGACCAGCTTCGCCGCCGAGGCGATTTTGGTGACGGTCAAACTCTCGGCTCCGCTGCTTTTGGTGGCCTTGGTTTTGGGGCTTTTGGTCTCCATCTTCCAGGCGGTTACCCAGATCCAAGAGATGACGCTCGCCATCATCCCCAAAATGGTGGGGGTGGCTTTGGTGTTGATCCTCTTCCTGCCTTGGTTTTTAAGCACCGCCAGCAATTTTATGTCCAAGGTTCTCTCCAGTCTGCCTTTTTATCTGGGCTTGGGTTAGGTTTAGGCACGGCTTTGGCTTTCCCTCTTTGGAGTGGGAACCCCTTTGACTGCCAACCTCCAACCCCGAGGCCCAATGAACCTGACCCCCACCTTCGGCTCCAACGAGGCGAAATCTTCCCCCACCCTGGTTTTACGGGGCAAGGGGCTGTTGCGAACCTTGGCCCACTCTCCGGTGACCTTGCCTTTGCCGGTGATCTTGGGACTGTTTGGCCTGGGGCCTTCGTTGGTCCGGGACTGGGAGGAAACCTTGGCTGCGGAACGTCTATGAACAAAGGTTTGCTGCTGCTGTTGGCCCTGGGGCTTTTGGGCACCGGTCCGGCCCTGGCCCGTGACCTGGAGGTGGGGGCTTGGGCTCCTTCGGCCTTGGGCTTTGCGGACAGCTCCCTCAACGTCAAAAGCCGCACCGGCGGCGGGCTTTACCTGATCTTCTCCAGTTCCTTTGGGATTGGGGTCAACTCGGTCGGGGCCAACCTGACCCCCGCCGATGCCAGCTCGGACGCTCCGGTGATCAAGCACAACCTCCTGGACCTCAGCTTCACCATCCCCCGCAAAGAAGGGCCGGACTACACCTTGGGCTTTGGACTGGGCAGCGTGGGGATCTCCTGCGCCACCTGTGCGGCCAATTATGAAAACGGGACCAGCAGTGAACTTTTTGCCGAAGCGAGAGGCAAATTTTGGGGGATCAACTGGGTTTTGGGCGGCAGAAGAATGACCGGCCAAATCAAAGGCAAGATTTTAGGGGCCGGGAACAAAGTGGCCAACCTCAACGCCGACACCTATGTGCTCAACCTGGGGGCGGGGCTGAGGTTCAAGTAGGCCATTCCCGCCGGAGCCCAGGAGCCCCGGCGAGTGGGTCCCAAAAATGTCTCTTACTGCGCCATTTTGGCGAGGCCCAGTTGGGACATGAAGGCGAAGCTGTCCAGCTGCTCCCACCGTTCGATCAACATCCCGTCTTTGAGTCGGTACAGCCCCCAAGAAGCCCATTTCAGTTCCTTTCCGGTCGGTTTGGCCCCCATCACGGTGCCTTTGTGGACCGCCGAAGCGTCCACCTGGATCATCACCAAGTCCCCTTCGGCTACCATGTTGAGCAGATTGACATGCATGTTTCCGAACCACTCGGCCTGGGCCAGTTTCATCAGGTCCAGGTAGCCTGCCTTGGTGGGCGGATAGCCGGGGAAAGCGGCGTGGTCCACAAAGTCGGGGTGGATGACCTTTTCCAGGTAAGCCAAGTCCCCACGGTTCATTGCCTCGGCCCAGGCTTCGATCACCTTTTTGTTTTGGGTCTCTGTGGCTTGGGTCGCTTGCAGGGCCAGGACCGCCGGGTCCGGTTCCGCCGGTTTTTTGTGGCAACCTGTGGCCAGAATCACCAGACCTAATGCCAAAGCTAACTTGATCTTCCCCTTCATAGGGCCTCCGTTGGAGTGGGTCGTACATTGTGGGCGGTTGGGGCCATTGGAGCAGATTTTGGGGATTAAGTCACTTTTTTCTCTCCCGCCCTCAGCCTAGATTGGACAAAGAGAAGCTCCGAGCGGCGGGAACCCTGAGGCCGCCCCAAGGCGACAAGAGACTCCCGCCCTCTGGGGAAATCCATTCTTCCCATTTAAAAATGGATCCCCTACAATCAAGCTGCCTGTCCGACCCAATTGGGCAGAGGCACACCGCTCCGTTTTTAAACACTAAGACAACAAAAGGTTAGGATGGCCAAGGTTCGGTTGTACATCGCCCAAAGTCTGGACGGCTTCATCGCCAACCTGGACGGCGGTATCGGTTGGTTGGACCGGTTCAACCAAGAATCAGGCGAAGACTACGGCTATAAGGCCTTTTACGGCCAAATCGGGACCTTGTTGATGGGGGGAAACACCTATGCCCAGGTCCTGGGGTTTGCCCCTGAATATGTGCATTCGGACCGAAGGACCCTGGTCTTTACTTCCCGGCCCTTGCCTGTGCACCTGGGCGTGGAATTGGTCACCGGCGACCCGGTCCCGGTGGTCCGGGCGCAAAAAGCCCAGGCGGACCAAGACCTGTGGCTGGTCGGAGGCGGGCAGTTGGTCCGCACCCTTCACCAAGCCAAGCTGATTGATGAACTGATCCTCTCCCTGATCCCCGTTACCTTGGGCGCTGGAATCCCGCTGTTTGCTGGACTGGCCCAGGAGACCTTTTGGACCTTGGCACAAACCCAAAGCTTCCAGAGTGGAATCGTCCAGTTGGTTTACCGGCCCTTATACCCATAGGCCTTTTGCCCCTTCAACCCTGCCCCCCTGCCCCTTGATTGGCCTTTGGATTGCGGCTTTTTTGGTCCTTGTAAACTCGACCGGCCTAAATTTTACGGTTCGTTGACCGGCCCATGATCCGGTGATTGGCCCGGTTCCTTTAGCCTTTGGGCAGAAACGAACCGTAAGAGGACTGGCCAGATGGAACCCAACAAAAGCCCCCAGTACGATTGCCCGGACATTTTGCCTGAAGAACGGGCTTTGTTTGCGGCGATCACCAACCAGCGATTGAGCCCGGAAGAAGCAGCAAGAATCAAGGCCCCGGTTGTGGTTTACCCCCGGGAGGATTCGGTTTTGGCGGTCCACTGGCACCCGGAGTTCGTGCCCATGGAATTGATCAAGGCTAGGATCGAGGCGACCTTTCCCAACGCCAAGGAGCATCTGATCATCCCCACCCAGCACAATGAGCTTTTGGTTTATGACGACTATGCCGGGGTCGAGGTGGACACCTTCAGCCCCGAGTTTAACACCAAAGTCCAACTGCTGCTTCACTTCCACCCGGATCGGGTCAAAAACGCCTTTGTGCTCCGCTCGATGCTGGAGCACACCTTCAACTACCGTAGTTCTCAGCTGTTTGATTTCCTGCACAGTCTTTCCTCCAAAGACAGCGGGTTTTCCCTGCAAAAGGCGGCGGCTAAGACCGGGGCCTCTGCTGAGGTAGTGGATCTGGTCAGGGCGGTGGCCAAGAAGATTTTGTTGCTCCTAGAAGAAGTGGAGCCCAGCCTGCCCAAGGACGCAATCAAGAATAAAGTGGTCCGCAACTACATCAACGGGCTTCGCAACGGCCACAACGATGGACTGATTGACCGGGCGCAGGTTTTTGTGGACGCAGTCAAAGCCCAGGTCAAACGGGACTTTAACCTGGATTATTTTTACAAAACCCAAGAGGTGATCGAAGAAACCCGGGGGCTGGGTGGCTGCATCGTGATCCCCCACCCCGAACAGTTCTGGCCCATTTTGATCGCCGACTATGATGTGGACGGGATTGAGGTCTGGAACCCCCAGTCCAGCACCTACACCGACTTTTTGATCCAAGTGGTGGACCGGCAAAACAAAACCCACCGCAAAGACCGGGAACCGGTGCTGATCTTTATGGGCGACGACACCCACTTTGGGGAAAAGTTGCGCCTGCCCACCGAAACAGCCAAGTCCAAGATCGGTCGAGAGGTAGGGGTACAGCCCCCCTGGGCCGATCTGGGAACCCGTAAAAACTTGATCCAAGCCAAAGCCATCAAATCCCAAGTCATCGCTCAATACAAAGAGCGGTTAAACCGTTAACCCTTACAGGAACCATGAGCAATAAAACCAAGGAATTTGAATACATTACCCTAGTGGACCGGGCCAGCATCGTCGCCTACCTGGAAACCTTAAGCCAAGGCTTTAAAAGCGGCAATCTGACCCTCAAAGGCCAAGACAGCGAGATCCTGCTTGACCCGGACGGCTTGCTCAAACTGGAGCTGTCGGCAAAAAACAAAAACGGCAGGAGCAAGATTTCCTTTAAGGTCTCCTGGAAAAACCAACCGAGAGTCGAGGTTTCCAAAGACCGGCTGTCTTTGACCGTCAACCCCAAAGAAGACTAAATCAACATGACCATTCCCGCCGGTATTGTGGATACCCTCAAGTTCATCTTGCTTGAGGTGATCCGGCAGATTGAGGACACCCAAAAGGCCCTGGACCAGGGGGGGGACCAAGAGTTGATCGCCCAGATCATCGCTCGGGATGAGTACATCGACAACCTGAAGGTGTATGTGGAGAACCATTGTTTCTCCCTGATCTATTCCAACTCCACGGTCAGCATCAAAGCGGAGGCAGATTTAATCCGGGCGATCAACACCATCACCGGCAACCTGGAGCGCATTGCCGACCATGCGGTGAACATCGCCCGGCAGATTCCCTACTTTGCCAACCGGCAGTTCATCAAGGACTATGACTACCAAAACTTTTTTGAAATCATCCGGTTTAACCTCAAACGAATCCACAAGGCGCTGTTTGAACAAGACTTGGGGTTAGCCCGAAAGATTTGTACCAGTGAATCCAAACTGGACCGGGCCTACAAACGGGCCTTTGAGCGGATTTTAAAGGAACTGGCCAAGGGCAAGGAGGTGGAAAACCTGATCACCACTATCTTTGTGCTCCGGTACCTGGAGCGGATCGGGGATTGTCTGCTCAACATTGGGGAGGCGATTATCTTTTCGGTGGTCGGAGAGAAACTGAAACTCAGCCAATTTGAGTTTTTGGAAGACATCCTGACTGACCTGGATGACCTGACCATCAAAGACATCAAGTTCGCCGGGATCTGGGGCAGCCGCTCCGGTTGCCGGATCGGCTTGATCCAGGCCCCCAAGCTGGGGAACAAGGAATTTGTCTTTAAAGAAGGGTTGCTGCACAAGATCGAAGAGGAAAAAACCAAAATCGAGCTTTGGAACCAACAATGGCCCGGCATTACCCCCCACGTGCTGGACTACAAGGTCAAGGGGGACCATGCCAGCATGTTGGTGGAGTTCATCGAAGGGGACACTTTGCAACATTACCTGCTGGATTCGAGCGACAGCAAGCTGGAAGAAAGCCTGGGGATTTTGGAGGGAACCTTAAAAGCCATTTGGGAAAAGACCCTCGACCCCAACCAAAAACCCCCCTGCAAGGCACTGGCTCAATTGGAAGGCAGGATTGAAGACGTGTTGCGGGTGCACCCCAACTATTCCCAGCCTGAAATGCTGATCGGCGGAATGAAGATTCACTCCTTCCGCTTCCGACTGGAGGCGTTGCAAGAAAAAACCAAGGATCTGGTCGCCCCTTTTGCGGTCTTGGTCCACGGGGACTTTAACCTGGACAACATCTTTTTTGAAAACAAAACCAAACACCTCAAGTTCATCGATGTCCACCGGTCCGACTTTGGGGACTACGCTGCCGATGCGGCGGTGTTTTTGATCTCCAATTTCCGGCAAAAGGTCTTTGAACCTGAATTACGCAGCCGCATCGAACGTTCCGCCGCAAGATTCCTGGCCTTTGTCCGGCAGTTTGCCCGGACCAGGGAGGACCACCTGTTTGAACGCAGGCTGGGGGTAGGTCTGGTCCGCAGCCTGATCACCTCGACCCGTTTTGAGTTTCACCCCGACTTAGCCGAAACCATGTTCCAAAGGGCTTTGTACCTGATGGACCGGCTGATGGAGGAAAAGGAAGACCACCCCTTTGAGGTCCCCACCTCCCTCTTCATCTTTTAGGTAAAATTATGAAAATCGCCGTGATCGGGACCTTGGGAAAATGGTCCAGTGAGTCGTTGGCCCAGGAAATCGCCGCTTTGGTGGGCCAATGCCCCTTGATTGAAATGTCCGAAGTACACCTGGACTTGGGGCAAGAAAAGGTTATGGCCCAGGGCCACGACCTGACCCAGTTTGATGCCTTGGTGGTCAAAAAAGTGGCCCAGGTTTATTCCCCCAACGCTCTGGACCGGTTGGAGACCCTTCGGTTTTTGGAACTTCGGGGGGTCAAGGTGTTCAGCCCGGTGGCCGGGATCAGCCGTCTGATTGACCGGATGAGCTGCACTGTCACCTTGGCGGCCGGAGGGATTCCAATGCCCGAAACCTTCATCACCGAGTCCGCAGAAGCGGCGGCCCAAAGATTGGCCCAGTACGGAAAGGCGGTACTCAAGCCGTTGTACTCCACCAAAGCCAGGGGCATGGTTTACCTGGATGCCCACAAACATGGGCTCAAAGAGGTCCAAGAGTTCCAAGCTGCCGGCAACGAAACCCTTTACCTGCAAAGGTTCGTCAAAGGCCCAGGCCGGGACTTGGGTCTGTCCTTCTTAGGAGGCCAGTACCTGGGCACCTACGCTAGGGTCGGCAATGGTGACAGCTGGAACAGTACCACCGAATCGGGCGGGGTTTACCGAGCCGAAGAGCCGCCCGAGGCCTGGATCGCCTTGGCCAAACGGGCCCAGTCCTTGTTCCCCTTGGATTTTACCTGTGTCGATTTGATCGAAACCGAAGAAGGCCCCAAGATTTTTGAAGTCTCGGCCTTTGGCGGATTCCGAGGCCTGAAGGAAGCTTTGGGGCTCAATGTTGCTGCCTTGTATGCCAAATATGTCGTAGAAAAAACCCCCCAAAGAAAGGGCTGATGATGAACAAAAGCTTGCGTCCCACCTTGGCCGACTTGGCCGATTCTCTGGTTGCCGAGGTGGAGTTCGACCACCACTTGGACCTGAACCTAGCCGGTGCCCAGGTTCGGGTCAAAACCAACTCTTTGATGTTGGTCACCAGTTTACAACATTATTTTGCCCCTTTCGTGGCCCAGCCCAAATCGATCGATTTTGAGATCCTGGCCATCGAAGGCCCGAACCTGGACTTGGACCTGCCCTTTGTCCCCTGGGAGCCGGAACCGGGGAAATCTAGGGTTAAGGAGGAATTCGTGGACTTGGTGGGCGGCCGGGTGGTGCGCAAACAAAAAACCGGTCTGGTCTTTTTGTTTGGCGGAGGCACCAACATCGCCATTGGGCAGTGCAAGGAAAACGACAACCAGGTGATCAACTTCGTCAACAACCGGTTCATCGAGCTTCTGCTCAACAAAGATGCCACCCTGGGCCATGCGGCGGCGGTGCGGGTCAACAACCGGGGAATCGCTCTGGCCGGGTTTTCGGGCATGGGCAAAAGCACCTTGGCCCTCCATCTTTTGAGCCGTGGGGCGGACTTCGTTTCCAATGATCGCCTGATGGTCCAAAAGGTCAACGAAGGATTGATGATGTTTGGTGTCCCCAAATTGCCCCGGATCAACCCCGGCACCGCCTTGAGCAACCCCGACCTCCGGCAGATTCTTTCGGAAGAAGAGATTGAGCGTTTCAGCCAACTGGAGCCCGACGATCTTTGGGAACTGGAACACAAGTACGACGTTTATCTGGACCGGTGTTTTTCCCACAGCCGGTTCCTGCTCAACGGCTGGATGGACGCATTGGTGATCCTCAATTGGCAGCGGGTGGACCGACCCATGGAGATTCACGAAGTCAACTTGCGAGAAAAGCCCTACCTCTTGGGTGCCTTTCGCAAAGACCCGGGAGCCTTTTTTTTGGCCAATGACCCGGTCCATCCACCTCAGTTCAACGAAGAGCGGTACCTCAAACAACTGGAGTCCTGCCGGGTGTATGAGATCACCGGCGGGGTTGACTTCGAAAAGGCAGCTCTTTCCTGCCTGAACCTGACCGAACGGTCAAAACACTAGCCAGAGGAGGCCAGATGCAAAAAAAGTCCTTTGAAACCAAAACTCGTTTAAAAAAAGAAGCCGCCGTTCTTTACCTGGAAGAACTGATCAAAAGCCTCAAAGCCGGGAAATTGGTGGTCCAGGAAGGGGAGGAATTTGTCTCCCTGACTCCGGCCCAAGACCTGGAGCTGGAGCTGGAAGCCAGCGCTGGGAAGTCCAAGGAGCGCATTTTTGTGTCCCTCCATTGGTCCACCGAACCGGCTCTGGTAGAAGCCCCCTGGACGATCGGTACCAAAGAACCCCAATCCAGCGCTGCGGCCAAACCGGCCCAAGCGTAACCTGCAACCTAAACTACAGGACTCAAAATGAGCAAAAAGTCGATTGAGATCAAAACCCACCTCAAACGGGAAACCGTGGTTTCCTACCTGGAAGAACTGGTCAAAAGCCTCAAAGCTGGGAAACTGGTGGTCCAGCAGGAAGAAGAATTTGTTTCTTTGCACCCGGCTGCGATGATGGAATTGGAAGTTTCCGCTTCCCACAAAAAATCCAAGGAAAAGTTTGCCTTGGAATTAAGCTGGATCAACGAGGTGGAAGGTGTGGAACCGGCGGCTCTGCTGATCGGCACCAAGGAACCCAAAATCGCCGAAGCTCCCAAAAAGCCGGAATCCGCCGCACCGGAAGCCCCGGCCAAGAAGGCTCCCGAGGCCCCAGCTGCCAAAGCTCCGGCCCACAAATAACCCTAGCCTGATTACCGATGAGCCGGACTTTGGAAGTCAGTTACCTCAAAACCCACCGGCTCCCCAACAAGCTGGCGTTGGCCCGATATGCGGCCAACCCGGCCCTGGGGCCCAAGGTACTTTTTTTCTCAGGCGGCTCGGCGCTGCACGAGCTGTCCCAAAAAATCATCCAGTACACCCACAATTCGATCCACCTGATTACCCCTTTCGACTCGGGCGGCAGTTCGGCGGAGCTACGCAAGCATTTTAAGCTGTTGGCGGTGGGAGACATCCGGCACCGGATCATGGCCCTGGCCGACCCGGGCCTCAAGGGGAATCCTGAGGTGTACCAGCTGTTTGCCACTAGGTTGCCCAAGGACCAGCCCCAAATTTCCTTGGTCGAGACCTTGCGCCAGATGATCGAAGGCAGGCACGGCTTGATCCGGGCGGTGAGCGACCCGATGCGCAAGATCATCCGTAACCATTTGTATTATTTTTACAAGAAGATGCCTGAAGGTTTTGACCTCCGAGGGGCCAGCGTGGGCAACCTGATTTTGGTGGGCGGGTTTGTCAACAACCACCGGCAGATCGACCCAGTGATCTATCTGTTTTCTCGGCTGATCGAAGCCAGGGGAGTGGTCCGGCCGGTGGCCGCCGTGGACCTGCAACTGCTGGCCGACTTTGAGGACGGCTCTTCCATTTTGGGGCAACACCGGTTTACCGGCAAGGAATCCCAAGCCCCGGCTTCCAAGCTGGTCAAGCTCCGGCTGGCCAACAACCAGGGGGAACCGGTGCCGCCGGTCAAGCTCAAGGACAAGGTCGGGCAGTTTATCGAACGGGCGGACCTGATCTGCTACCCGATGGGCAGCTTTTTTTCCAGTTTGACCGCCAATTTTTTAGTCGCCGGGGTGGGGGATAAGATCTCCGCCAACCCTTGCCCCAAGATCTATGTCCCCAACCTGGGCCTGGACCCGGAGCAAAAGGGCTATGAGGTGGTCCAGTTGGTGGACCGGCTGTTGGAGATGCTCAAAGCCTCCTCCCGCTATCCCGGCTGGGACTCCGACTACCTCAACTTTCTTTTGATCGACCGGCAAAAGGGGCACCAAATCAACAAGGCCCAGATTGACCAGCTGGAAAGCCGGGGGATCCAGGTGGTGGATGCGGAGCTGGTGGGAGATAGACCCGAGAAGATCGAAGAGGAAAAGCTGCTGGAAGTCCTGTTGTCTTTGGTTTAGCGGAGTTTTTCAGAGCCGACTGCCCCCCAAAAAAAGACTTCCCCAAAAGGCAAAGGGGGAGGCCTCCTCCTTGGAAACCTCCCCCTCCGGGTATCCGATGCCGTCCAGATCAGGGTGCTGGGCGAACACCGGAGTCGAGTTTACCACAGACCGCTTGGGCCTTGCCGTAATCCCCCTGACCGGTTGGTTCAGCCGCCAGCCGCCAGCTTGGGGGCCATTTCTTGGGCATAAAGGTTTTTGAGGAATTCCATGAGTTGGTCTCGGACCTCTCGAAAGCTGCCCAGCTGTATTTCGGGGTTCCCGGCGATTTGGGCCGGGTCGGCTAGGTTAAAGTGGACCCGGTGGCTGACCTCCCCCGGAAAGGTCAGGCAGTCATTGCGGGCCGCTTGGCAGAGGGTAATCAGGTAGTCGAAGTGTTGGCCAAAAAAATGTTCCACCCGTTTGGTCTGTTGTCCCAACATGGACCAGCCTTTTTCGTGCATCACCCGAATGGCCAAGGGATGGACCGAGGCCTTGGGCCTAGTACCGGCTGAATTCACTTCCAACCGGGGGTCCAAGGACTCTAAAAACGCTTCTGCCATTTGGCTGCGTACCGAATTGGTGCTGCACAAAACCAGAATTTTCATGGGTACTCCTTTTTTGGGGGAATTTAGATTTGAAACACCTTGACCCTAGACTGCAGCTCACCTGCCATGCCGCTCAATTCGCCGGTCGTCAGGTCCACCTGGGCGACCGACAGAGCCAACTCGGTTAAGGTCACCGAACTTTCCTCCACCCAATGGCTGACTTTGTCGGTTTCCTGGGCCAAGGATTTGGTTTTGTAGTCCTGGGTGATGATTTCTCCGGCGATCCGGTTGAGCCCCTGGTTGATGGTATTCACCTCGGTAGCGATGGACAAAAACTGGTCTGCCGACTGGCCTACCACCTTTCTCCCTTGGGCAACCTTGGATTGGGCCTCTTGGACCAGTCCTTCGATCCCGGACAGGGCTTCTTTGGTGTGCTCCGAGAGGCGGCGCACTTCCCCGGCCACTACATTAAACCCTAGGCCCGCCTCTCCGGCCTTGGCGGCTTCAATGGCGGCGTTAAAGGAAAGCAGGTTCACCCGCTTGCTCAACTGGTCCAAAGTGGCCAAAAACCCGCCGATTTTTGCGGTCGCCCCTTCGATCTCCTCCATCGCCTGGGTAAGACGATCAAGGGTCACCTGACCCTGGGCCGCTTCTTGGGCAACTTGGTTGGTGGTGGTCAGAAGGTTGCGCACCGAAAGGGTGATCTCCTCGTTGCTGACCGAAAGCTCTTGGACGTTTTTTGATACCTCTTGCAAACTTTTGTTGGAATGTCCCGAACGGACGTTGACTTCTTTGGTGGTGGAGTCAATCTGTCTGGTGGTGGCCGAAAGTTGCAGAGAAGCAGCGCTCAAGGTGTGGCTGCTGTGGTGGATCACCCCGATGGTTTTCTTCAAGGAGAAGGTGAACCGGTTGAGTGATTTTGACATCTGTCCCAGTTCATCCAACCCTCCGGTCTTGATTTTGTGGGTCAGGTTGCCTTTGGAAAGCTCCTGGGTCAATCCAAACACCGCTTTGATCGGCATCAGGATCGACCTCGAAAGCCCCCACCCCAAGAGCCCCACCAGCCCTAAGATCATCACCCCAAAAACCAGAAAACTCCGGCCCAAGGAACGGGTCACTTCCTGGGCATTGCGGCTGACCAGCCCTTGTTCCTCCAACGCCGCTTGGTTGAGTTCCTCCAAGTGCTGGGGGATTTTGGTAAATTCCTTGGTGAATTTTTCAGCCAGGTCTCTATTTTTGTAGGTGTAAAGTCGGACTCGGTCGAAATTGGTGAGGTATCCGTCAATCACTCCGGCGGGCCGGGTCAAGGCATCAGCTCCCTTTACCTTGGTCAGTTGGTCTCGCAATTCCTGCATTCCCTGTTTTACCTCCATCCCGGCGCTCAAGCGACCTAAAAAAAAGTCTTTTTCGGCCATCCGGATCTCATGGAGCCTGGTGATCATCGCCGGTTTGTTGAGTTCTAAAAAGGCCTGTTCCAGAGATTCGGCGCTTTCCTTGAACATCCCCTGGTACCCTTGGTCGAGTCCAAAGCCCATAGACTTTTGGTTGGAATAAACCCAGTCAAACTCCTTCCCGTAGTCCCGCACATTTTCCGCCAACTCAGCAACCGAGGTGGAGAAAGCTTCGTTGAGACCAAAGGCCTTTAAACTTTCCACCCCTGTTTGGGCCTGCTGCAGAGTTTTCCGAAAAACTCCCCCCGCTTCCGGGGTAGGGGCGACCAAAAAGGTCCGTTCAATGCCCTGGGCCTCGGTCAAGGCCTGTTGGATCCGGCCCGTTGTTTGGGTGACTTCGTAGGCCCGTTGGATGTTTTCCACCTCCCGAGAGATTTTGCCATAGCCCCACTGTGCCCCCATCACGCTGCCCAACACAAAGAGGGCAAAGACGGCGACCATCCACAATATCTTGCCCTGGATACTCAAAAAGCCCCGTTTGGAAGCCCAGCGGGTCCAGCGAGCTTGGAGGCGAGGCAGTGGCGAACGAGCTTTAAAAGAGAATTTCATTGGCTTTACCCCTTGAGGTTTGGTTTGGTCTAACCTTAGAGGGGGTCCTGAGGTTTGGCTCCAAAAGGGGGTCAAATCCCGGCAAAACCTGTTCCCCGGTAAAAGGGCGGGCGGAGATTTTATTGGGCAACTGATTGTAATTAAAAATTTTACAAAAAAGTCTGAGGCCAAAACCCCCAGCCCATTGGGTCCGGCTGGGGAAGTGAGGCCCAAGGGGAGGGAACTTTTTGTTGGTGCAGTAAAAGGGAGGGACTGGGGCTCAAGCCTTGCGGCGGCTTTGGGAGAAGCTGGAAGTAAACACCAGGGAACCCAAAACCTCAGGCGGTCTGGGTCTTCTGGTCGGAATCTGGTTTGGCTTTGGGGAACAGAGGCCCGCCCTTGGGAGCAGGGTTACTTTTTGGGCAGTTGCACCAAGGGGCCTTGGGCACGCTCCCGTTCCGCCTCTTTGAGCGCCGCCTCGTCCTTAAAGAACAGGCTGTGCTCCACATATTTGGTTTGTCCAAAGGGAGGCGGGGGGAAGTGGAGCCCAGCAATTTTTTGGACCACACAATCCCCAAAGGCCTTGTTCTCCAATTGGTTTTGGACCACTCCGGCTTCCAACACCTTCCCTTCCTTGTTGATCTGCCAATCCAAGTGCAGTTTCCCGGAGGTAACCGAAGGCTTGGTTTTGAGCAGGTCCAGGTAACATTGCTGGAGACTTGGGGCCGCCTTGAGGATAGCATTTTTGACCGGCCCCGACAAATAGGGGTCCTCTGCCTTGCGGTCCCCCGAGCCCGGTTGGGGCTGTGCCATTTGCTGCCGGAGCAGGGCCAGCTGGGCCTGGGTCTCTCGATTTTGTTGGTACAGCCAAGCTGCCCCAACCAGGACCAACCCCAGCAAGATCCAGGGAACCAAGGAGTTAACTTTCATCAAAGCCCGGTATAGATAGAGGCGGCACCGGAATGGGTCGAACCGTTGTCGGTCTGTGCGGTGCTGCCGTTGTTGATGGTGGTTTGGATGCTGCTTTCCATGTTGGCCCCTAGGACGATGGTGGTACTGCTGATCCCGACCCGGTAGCCAAAGGTGTCGTTGGCTTCCGCATTGCTGGCCTTCAGGTAGGCCCCTTGGAACCAAGTGGTGCCGCTGCGGTTCAAGACACAGGCGGCACCGGCATTGGTGGCGGTATTTTGCAGGCCGTCTTCGTGGTAGGCTCCTACGACCAAGGCATTCCCGTCAAGGCCAACCGAGATGCCGAAGTTGTCCTGCGCTTCGGCGTTGGGTGGCTTGAGATAGGCTTCTTGGGACTAGGTTGTACCGATCCTGGTGAAAACATAGGCCGCCCCGGCAGAAAGGGCGCAGTCGTCCGCCGAGGCGGTAGCCCCATTGGTGATGGTGGTTTTATTGCTTTCTTCACCCTGCGCCCCGACCACCAGGGCATTGCCGCTCAAGGCGGCCCAGTACCCGAAGGTATCGGAGCATCCTGTTTTTTTATCCGAGTTTACCGACTACAAAAGGAGGTGTCTAACGAATGGTATGCCGACAAGGGCCGTTTGGGTTGGGCCTTTTTTCGCCTTAATTCCCCTGAATCCCTTGCAACCCAACCGGTTGGGTGGCTGTTGGGAGAATCAAAAGTGGGGCCTGGACTTTTGATGGGGTGGGGGAGCTGCAAAGGACGGTGGATTCAAAAACAAAGGACGGAACCTGAGTTGAGCAGGCCTTTGGCCTGGGCAAGTCAGGCATCCCACTGCCAATGGCAGCGCCTTCGGCTGAAGAACGGCAATTGGGCAACAAGTAAAGGGTGATTTTTGCAGGGTTTGCAGGGGACTATGCAGTGCCAGACAACCACGGCACCTTACTGTGCTTTCCTTGGTGCGAGCGGAGAGAATCGAACTCTCACGAATTACAATATTATGTACTGTAAATATAGAGCTAAATTTGTGTCATAATTGTCATCACCGATTCATCCCCGATTGCTGTTCTCCGTGAGAGACTTTGCAAAACCTTCGATGCTACCTTTCAAAGCAAGTCCACCAACTCCTGAAGCCCAAGCCGATCCGTGTTGAGGTAGCCCCTGGTTGTCTGTATGTCCGTGTGCCCGGCCAGCTTTTGCACCCTGGGGAGGTCTCCCGTCTGCTCCAGAAGGTTTGTGATCACTGAGGCCCTGATCCCGTGCCAGGGTTTCACCCCGGAAACTCCGAGCTTCTTGCAGATCGCCGCCAGGGGGTGCCCCAAAGAAGAGCTGTCTCTGTACGCCCTAACGCCATCTCCTTCGTCAAGAAACCAAACCTCACCCTGCTTTCGGCCAGCCAGATCGGAGGCCAGGAACTCGGTCAAAGGCATTGAAATCGGAACATCCCTTTCCTTGTCCGCTTTCGGCTTCCAGTCTTCGGTGGCCCTGATCCTGATGGTCCGCTTTTCTAGATCGATGTTCTCAAGTCTGAGGTTGATCAGTTCCCCGGCCCGCATGGCTGTCTTGGTGGCCATTTCAAAGGCCCGGAGCTGGTTCAGCCTCATTACCCGCCGCCTTTTGTTGCTGGCTGTCTCCAAGGATTTCAGGATCGCCTCCCGAATTTGGGCGAGCTGGCCGGTCGAATAGACCTTGGGCTCTCGCTTGATCCGGCTCGGAACCGTTACCCCGGTCGGTTGGCAGAGGTTCCTTTTTGCCGCCCATCCAAAGAAGGTGCGGATGTAGGAGAGGTACTTGTGTTGACTGGCTAAGCTCAGGCCCACCTTGTCGAGATAGAGCCCAAATCGCCGGTTGTGCGTTGAGGCAAACTCGCTGATCGAATGATCCCCAACTGCTTCCCGGTAGAGGGCTACCGCTCGCTTGTACATCCTCAGAGTCCCTGGGTCCCTGAACTCTGAAACCTCTGCCAGCCACTCATCCATCACCTCTAAGACCAGAGGCCCACCCTTACGCTCTACAACTGGTGGCTTCTCCGCCAAGAGCGCCTTAAGCTTTTCCGCTTTCAGTCGGGCAATCAGCTCTGTCTGCTCTTTCTCAGAGCGCCGCACCTTTCCCCTTGAGGTTTGCTTAAAAGCGAACTCATCTGTGGAGCACAGGTCATAGCGGGGGGTCCAGGTCTGGCCGGGTTTCCTCAGTTCATGAAAAAAACCAACCAGAACTCCTCGTTCCTCATCTACAGACCAATTTGTTCTAGCTCTTGGCATCTTTAACCTCCTTCACCGACAAAGTTTCTCACAGGGGGGCCATCCCCGTCCTTACCGAGCCCCCTCTATTTCCAAATGTTATCCCATCAGCAGGACAGGACGCTAGACCCTCTGTTTCACTCCCCTCCTTCGATCAAACGGTAGCTGGTACTCCTCCCCCCGCCGGGGCCTTTCTCCAGAACCCCTCTGAGAATCAGATCTTTCAAGTCACGGGCAGCGGTGTCTTGGGAGCATTTGGCGAGGGTGGCCCATTTGGAAGAGGTGAGCTTGCCCTCGAAACCGTCTAGGAGGCGGTTGAGGACCTTTCTTTGCCTGTCGTTGAAGGATTCGGCACCAAACCTTATCCAGAACTCAGCCTTGCGCAACACCAAGGCCAGGACCGTCTCCATCCCCGCAAAGGCCCCCTCCAGGCAGTCAAAAAACCACAACAGCCAGCCGGTGATCTCCAGGTCCCCCTTTTGGGTGGCCTCCAAGATATGGTAGTAGCCGTTCCGCTCTTTGACTATTTGGGCGGACATACTGTAGAACCTCTGCGGACTGCCTTCCGAGCGGGCCAGTAAGAGGTCGGTGATGGCCCTTGCGATTCGCCCGTTTCCGTCATCAAAGGGATGGAGGGTGACAAACCAGAGGTGGGCGATGGCCGCCTTTAAGACCCCATCTAGGGGCGGGCCTTGGTTGAACCAGTTGAGGAAGGCGGACATCTCCGATTCCAGCCGGTCCGCTGCCGGGGCCTCAAAGTGGACCTTCTCCCGGCCAAAAGGCCCGGAGACCACCTGCATTGGCCCTTTGCCGTCATCCCGCCACTCTCCAACCCGGATTTGGGTCATGCCGCTTCGACCGGTGGGGAAGAGGGCCGCTTGCCAATCAAAGAGCCGCTGGGCGGTCAAGGGGGCTTCAAACCTCTGGGTGGCATCCAGAAGCATCTCGACCACCCCCTCTACATGGCGGTCAGCCGCCTTCAAAGCGCCGATCTCCATACCCAGCCTCCGGGCCAGAGAGGAACGGACCTGTTCTTGGTCCAAAACTTGGCCTTCAATCTCGCTGGATTTGAGGACCTCTTCGGTCAGAGACCGCAAGGTCGCTTCGGCCCGCAGGTCAAAGCCCAGGGCAGCCATGCGACCGATCAACCGCCCTTGCCGGTGCCTCGTCTCGGCGAGCCGCTGGCCCACCTTGTCCAGCTCCCAACGAAAGCGGGGCCAAGCTTTTTGTTCGTGGATGTACCTGTTTGCCATAATTTCCGCATCTCCTGCGGAGAATATGGAGACTTTTCTCCGCAAAGGCAAATCGGAAAAAACCAGCCCGCCCTACGGGCGGGACGGGCCAGGGGCTTACGCCCCTGGGGGAGCCGGGGCTTTACAGCCCCGGAAGAACGGGGGCTGCGCCCCCTCAAAGGGTCAAAGAACCAAAGGACCAACACCCTCTCTACCGGACGCAACGGACATAGTAGTTGACGGTCTTGCTGTAGTTGCCCACATTGCCAACGCCGAAGTCCACACTCCAAGCGTTGGCGCTAACCAGCGCATAGGTAGTGGACGACCAATAGAAGTTCGAAACAGCGCTAGGGAAATAGGTGGTGTTGATGGTGGGGGATGAGGTTTTGGTGTCGTCCACCAGGCTCTCCAGCTCGTTGCGGTTGGGCAGCCGCCAGTCGGTCTGCCCGGCAAAAGAGAGGTTTTCGCAGTAGCTCAAGGCGGCGGTCCAGGTCATAGCGGTAGTCTCCCGCTGGTCCCAGGTGAGACCGGACTGGAGGTCCGAAACGGTTTGATCCCCATTGTCCACAAAAGAGGCAGCCGAGGCTAGCCCAAAGGCATCCAGGGCTAGCAAAAATCCAAAAAAGACCAAAAAACCCTTCATCTCCCTTCCTCCAAATAGGTGAAAATCTCGGTGGCCATTCGCTGCTTCAGACCGGAGGCACAAAAACCGTTTTCTCGTACAATCACCAGACCCAACCCCAGGTCCAAAACCTGTCTCTGGTAAACCTCTACTAAGTTACAGGGAAACCCGGAGACGGTGCCGAGACCTTTCCTGGTCCGGTTCGCCGCTAACCCAAGCCTGGGGCCAATCTCCCTGGCCTGTTTGCCAAAGAACTCAAAAAAACGGCCCAATTGGAAGAAGATCAAATAACCGGGGTACCGCCGCCTAAACCAACCCACTTGGGCGTTCAGGTTCCCCGCCGAGAAGGGGGGCTGATACCGAGGAACCAAACCGGTTTTGGGTTCCCAGCTTACCAAAGCTTGGAGCCACCCAAACCTCTCCCAAAGGCTTTGGGTCAATCGGTAGGAATCGGCTTGTTTAAAATGCCCCAGGTAAGAAGCGAGAGTCTGGGTGAGTTGAATGGCTTGTTCCGGGGTACAAGCCAACCGCCCCCAAACTCCCCTGGGGGTTTGGAATCTGGATACCAACCGGGCCTGCCACTCTAGGAGTTTCTCTTTGAGGTTGGTGATCACCCTGCGCCGGACCAGCAGGTAATCCGGGCGGACGATATACCCCAGAAAATCGGCCCCTTGGCTGACTCTGTTGAGGACCGACTCCGGCCTCAGCTCCAGGGCCAAGTGGTCCTTGAGGAAGGTCTCGATTTGGGCTTTCCAGGTCAGCAACTGTTCCTGCTCCGGCGAGACCAGCACAAAATCGTCCATGTACCTTATGTAATAAGGGGCTTTCAGTTTATGTTTGACGAACTGGTCCAGCCGGTCCAGGTACAGGTTGGCAAAAAACTGGCTGGTCAGGTTGCCGATGGGCAACCCTTTCCCTGGGGGTGCATGGAAGAGGGTCTTGTGGGGCGGCACTTGGGCCAGCAAGGTCCTGGGGCTTTTTAACAGATAAGACTGGGTGCAGTTGTGGTCCAGAAATATCCGGCAAAGGCCCAGAAGAGTAGGGTCTTGTACCTTTCTTGCGAGCAGGGAAAAGAGAATCCCCTTGTCGATGGACATAAAAAAACCCTTCACATCCAGTTGCAAAAACCAAGCGGGCCTCTGGCCGTTACGGCTGGATCGGGACATGAACTCCTGCAAGCGACTGACCGCCTTGTGGGTGCCCTTTTCCTTACGGCAAGCGTAAGAATCAAAAATAAACCGAGGCTCAAAGACCTGTTCCAATCTGGGTACCAGCAGGTGGTGGACCACCCGATCCCGGAAGTGGGCGGCAAAGACCTCCCGCAACTTCGGGTAAGAGACCACAAAACAGAGGCTACGAGAGGGGGCGTAGGAGCCAGTGGCCAAAGTCTCGCTCAGGGCCAAGAGGTTCTCCAAAAGATCGGCCTCGAAACCCAGGGCATCGATGGTGTTGCGCTTCCTTCGCCTGCACCCGAGATAGGCCCGGTACAGGGACTCGAAGGAAAACACCGCAGTTAAATCACTCTCTCTACCGGACGCAACGGACATAGTTGTTGTTGGTCTTGTTGTTGTTGTTCACATTGCCATTGTTGAAGTTCACATTCCAAGCGTTGGTGCTATTCAGCGCATAGGTAGTGGACGACCAATAGTTGTTCGAAACAGCCTTACCCGTTCTCTTTTTCGGACCTGAAGGTCCAAAGCCCGGTGAGCCTTTGCAGGTACAACAGACTGTTTTTGGATGCCCCCTTAAAAAACCAGGGGCGGAACGGGCGCAGAGTGATTCCGAGGTTTGGGTCAAAACTGGCCCAAACCCCTCTTGGCACGCTCCCTACGGGGGTAAACCCGGTGGGGATTCTGGCCGAAGGTTCCGTTTCCCCTGGTTTGCTGGTTCAACGGAACCCTTTGGACGCTGGCTCTTCAGCCACCCCTCGCTCTGTCTGGCAATCTCCACGGCCAGGGTCGCCGCTTTCTCAAACTGCTTAAAGCTGGAGAATGCCTTAATCTCTTTGCCGATCATCAATCCAACCTTCATCGCCTCGGCTTGGTCCCGCAGTTCCGTGAGCAGCGGGGCCTTGTCGGACCGGGAATTGGCCCGCAGGATCAACTCCACCAACCCTCGGGATTGGGTCCGCAGGTCCTGGCCCAGGGCATACTTGTGGTACCGAGGGAATCCCCGCACCGCCTCTTCGATCACTACCGCCAACTCCAAGGCCTTTTTGTAGATCGGCAGATTCTCGTACCGGGCCATCAGGCTCCTTTCAGCCTAATCCGTTCGCTCACTTGCCGCCTCTTCTCCTCGTCCTGCCGAGCAATGGCCACCGAGTGACCCGCCCGGACTAGCTTGCCCACATACAGGTCCAGCCCGGAAACGGGAAAACCCCCAACCACAAAAGGCTCGTCCGGGTTCCCGGCCATCTTGAGCTTAAGCCCCGTCACTTCCGCAAGGCACCTCGCATCTTCGTTCATCACCTGAAGAAAGGCCCCCACCTGCATCAATAAAACCAAACCCGGTTCTTCTTTTTTGAGGGCTTGGTATTGCTCGGCCAGTTTTTCGGAAAAGATCATCCAAACCTCGGAAAAAATTCTGCCCGCCTGACGGCGGGGAGAGCCAGGGGCTTACACCCCTGGGGGAACCGGGGCTTTCAGCCCCGGAAGGAACAAAGAACCAAAGGCCCAACTCTCTCTACCGGACGCAACGGACATAGCTGCCGCTGGACTTGCCGCTGCCGTCCACATCGCCACTGTAGAAGTACACAACCCAAGCGAAGGTGCTATTCAGCGCATAGGTAGTGGACGACCAATAGTTGCCCGAAACAGTACCGGTAAAAGTCGTATTGATCGTGGGGGCAGCCCCTTCGTTCCTGACGATCCAAGAAAGTTCCATCTTGGTTGGCAGCCGCCATCCTGTACCAGCCAAAGCGGCGGTGTTGCCGGAACAATAGGTCAGGGCATTGGCCCAGGTGTAGCTGGTGCCGGTGGAGGCCTTTTGCCAAACCAGCCCGGTCACATTGTCGGTCACCGTGCCGTTCCCGTTGTCGGTATAGCTAGGCTGGTAGGTCGTGTTGTAGCTCCCGTCCTGGGCCAGGGCACTGCCTGCGGTGGGGCAAGCGATCACAGAACCGGCACCATCCCAACAGGTGGTCTGGCCGGTGTCGGGGATGCCCTTGAGCGAGGTTCTTACATTGACCTTCACAGAATAGTCTTGGGTGCTACCGTCCGCCGCCGTGACTCGGTAGGTGAGCGGGTTGGTGAAGTTGCTGGCGGTGCTGCCGGAGGTTTGCGTCACCCCGGATACAGTGACCGAGGCTCCGCTGGTGGTGAAACTGGGCTTAAGGGCGGTGACGGTGGCCCCCATCGGCACCATCGCATAAATCCGGGTGCCGCTGATCGTGGCGGTTACATCGGCGGTAATCCCCGCCCCGCTGTTCAGCGCCGAGGTGAAGCTGAAGGCGGTGATTGCCTTGGCCGTGTTGGAGGCCACAGTTACGGTCACGGTGTAGTTTTGGCTGGTTCCGTCCGCCGCCGTGACCTTGTAGGTCACCGGGCTGGTAAAATCCTGGGTGGTTACCCCGCTGGTTTGGGCAGTTCCGCCAACCGTCACCGAGGAACCGGTGGTGGTGAAGCTGGCTTTTAGGGCGGTAACAGTGGTCCCATAGGGAACCGTGAGAGAGATATTGCCCCCGCCACTGATCAGGCCAGTGACATTGCTGGAAAGCCCAGAATTGGTAGCGCTGGTAAAGCTAAAGGCGGTGAACGCCTTGGCGCTGGAAGGGGACGTATTTGTGGTTGTGCCGGTGTTGGAGCTCGTACTGGTGCTAGTGCCGGGCAAGGTGTTGCTGCCGATGGTTGCCAGCCCACTGTTGATGCCGGTTTGCAGAGTTGCGGACAAGGCACTGACCTCGGCGCTGGAGAGGCCCGCCTTACTTAACCCAGCTTCGGCCCCAGTCTGAATCCTGGCGGCAAAGGTGGACTGGTCGGCGCTGCTGACCCCGGCCCTGGTCAGGCCTTTGGTGGCCCCGGTGGTTACGGAACCTGAAACATTGCTGATCTGGGTGGTGCTGTAGCCCGCTGTCTTGAGCCCTGCCAAGGCCCCGGAGCTGGCGTTGGCGATGGCGGTTTGTTTGTCGGCATCCGAAAGGCCCAAAGACCCGGTCCCCGAAACCGCCCCTTGGGCGATGGCGGCCATGACGGTGCTTAGGTCCGAATCACTGACCCCGGCGGCCTTCACCTTGGCCGAGATGGCCGAAACCAGGCTCTCCACCGCCGTGGTCCGGTCGGCAGCGGGGACCCCGGCATTACCCAGATTGGCCACCCCTTGTTCCGAGACCTTTTGCATCACCGTAGAGAAGTTGCTCGACGAGACCCCGGCGGTGGTCAGCTTGGTGACCATGGTCTGCATCAAGCTCTGGGCGGCGGCGCTGGCCGAGGCGGAGGGCACCCCGGACTTTCCCAGGGCGGAGACGGCCTTACTGGCCAGCTTCTCCATCGTATTCTCCAGGTGGGTGGAGGTGAAGCCAAAGGCCGAAACCTTGCCCATAACGCTGGAAAGCAAGGTTTCCGAAACGGTGGCCGCATCGCTGCTACCCACCCCGCTATCGTCAATCCCCGCTATCGCCCCCGCCGTGATCCCGCCCAGGGCGGCAGCCAGGAACTCGGGGGAGGCCGTGGTCCCCCTCCTTGAGAGTTTGGTCATCACCGCCTCCACCAGGGTTCCCGAGTTCGCCTGAATCGCTGCGTTGCTCATCCCCGCCTCGTCCATGGTGCCAATGGTGGCGGTCATCAGGGTTTCAAGGTAGCTGGAATAGTCCGAACTGGCATCCACCGTGACGGTAAAGGCATTGTTGGGCCGGGAATCGGCGCCCATCAGGTTGCCCAGGTAGCTGGCCGAGCTGGTGCCATCGCTCAAAGTTGCGGCCAAGGAACCGCTGATCACCCCAATGGCGGTGGTCTTCTCGTCATCGGTGCTTAGGCTCGAGCTGGATTGGGCCACGGCACTGGCCGAGCCGGTCTGGATACTGGCCAACATGGCCCCGTAGTCGGTGGTGCTGCCGGTCCCGTCCGCCTTCACCTGGGCGGTGGCGTAGTCCACGACATTGTTGCTCAGGGCTTGGGAATACCCGGTGGTGCGCAGGTCACTGGCCAGGTGTTCGATCAGGCTCCCGGCGGTCCCGGCAGGCAGGAACTCGGTCCGGGTTGGTTCTCCCTTATCGTCCGAATTCAGCTTGGCCTGTTTGCAGCCAGAAAGCCCCAGACCCAACCCCACCAACACAATCACCAACCACTTTGCCATTTTCATTGCCTTATCCCCAATCGGTTAAAACTTAAATTCGAGGTTCACGCCCGCCCATTCTGGGCTCATCCAAGGGGTGATCTGCCAAGCCACCGGGGCGCTGGGCTCCCCGTCATCCATCCAGAGCCAGACCCCAAGGCCCACAAAGACCAATGTGGCGGCCAGACCATTGGCAGAATTGGCTTGGTGTTTGGTGTAGGCTTCTTTTTGTAGGGTCATTTCTTGGTAATTGGTGGAAGCCTCCGAGTAAGTCCCGGATGCCTCCCTTTGTTCCAAGGCTGTGTTGTAGTCCTTGGCGGCCTTTTGGCCCTTTTGGTATTCGGTCGCCGTGTAGGCTAGGGAGGCCAGACCGCCGGTGGCCGTAGTGGTAAAGAGCCAAGCCCAACTGGACTGGTCCCGCTCCAATTGCTGTTGCCGGACAAAGCTAGGGTCCAACTCCAAGACCACCGCTTCCTGGTAGTTGTCCTGGAGCCCGTCCACCTTCAGGGTTTTTACCTGGGGCTTGAGGGACTGTTTGTGCTCCACCTCCAGTTTATGGGTACCAACGGTCAGGGTCTGGCGGTAGGTCTGGGTCCCAAAGGTGTCGGAGGGAGAAAACTCCTCCTGTTCGTCCCCTTCGCTGATCTTCTTCCCGTCCAGGTACACGGCGGCATCGGCGGGGCTCACCTCCAAGACCAGCTCGGGCAGCTTGCCCAGGTCCAGGTCCACTTGGCTCGGTTGGTAGGGCAGCAGCGCCACCTGGGTCTCTTTGGGCGGGGTGTCCGGGTGTTCCAGCCGGAGCTTGTGGGTCCCAGAGAGGAGCTTGCCTTCATAAGGGGTGGTCCCCACCTCTTGCCCGTCCACAAAAAGCTTGGCCCCGGAGGGATCGCTTTCCACCTCCAAGGGGACCGGTTGGGCGGTCAGGTTGAGGTTTAGGGACCGGGCCTCGCCCTCTTTGTATTCCACGGTTTCCTCTACCGCCAGATCGCCCTTGATCGCCCGGACCTCGTAGGTGCCTGGGTCTTGTTCGGTCAGGGTCAGGGGGGAGAGTTGGTCCTGCTTTTCGCCGTTGATCCAAACCTCGGCCCCCTCAGGGCGGGTGAGGATCTCCAGCTTGGGCACCACTACCACAGGGGCAGTGGGCGGGACCTCGCCAGCCAGCTCCACCGCCAGCTTTTCCAAGGAGAGGTCCAGGGTCGAGAGGTCGCCTTTGTGCTTGACCGTGGCGGTCTTGAGGATCGCCCCGTTTTTGATGTCCATGATCTTGCCGGAGAGGATGTAGTGATTCTCCTGAAACCTCAAAATACTGGAACTGATCACCCGGTCCACCCCCAGCTGCTCCCCGATGATGGTGGCGCATTCGTCACGGGTGCACTGGGCGGACTTTTGGATGGCATCGGGGTTCATCTTGTCCACATCGGCGCTGCTGGCCATTTCGATCCCCGGCCTTGAGCCCAGGGCGGAGCGGAAGATTTCGCTCATCGCTTTGCGCTGCTCCGGGTCCAGGCTCTTGGATTCAATGTCCAAGACGGCGACCAGGGTGCGGGTGCGGGACTTGGAGGTAAACCATACTTGAGTTGATCCCAACTGTTCCCCGTCATAGCCCTTGACCGCCGTTAGGCGCAGCAGGGTTTCCGCCCCCTGCTCCTCATAAGTTCCCCGGATGGAAACCAAGTCGGTGATGGAGGCCCCGGCGAGGCTTTGGGCCACGGCGGCTTTGGGGTAAATCTTGAACTTGGGGAGTTTTTTCTCCAAGGCGTGGTAGAGGTCGGTCTCCAGTTTCATGGCCTGAGTGTCAGCTTTTTTGGAGCGGTAGTTGACCACCTCAACCTCGACCTGAGTACCGGCCCCGAACTTGGCCGCCGATTGGGCAAAGTACCCCGCCGCCTGGTCCAAGGCGGCGCTCTGGTCGAGCGCCCAGGCCGGGGAGGCAAGCGGGGAAGCCAGGAGAAGGCAGAGAGCCAGCCTTTGGATCAGGCTGCGGGGTTTGACGCTTTTAAAACCGAGAGGCCAAGCTTTATCCTTCATCTTTGCTCAAGCTAAATTTAAAAAGGTTTTTTGGTTCCAAAAGCCTAGCCCCTACACCCCAGGCAACCACCCTAGATCAAACCGTATAAGTTTGGTTACGGCCAAGACAGCGCATATTATCCCCCCCCCTAATAGCAAGAAAAATCATTCGGATTTTATGGGGAAAGGACTGAAAGGGTTCTAGATTGGTGAATGCGGGGCTTTGGATGTGCGGTGGGAACCGGCGGTTCTTTTTTAAAAGAAGCCCAAAAGTAATGGAAGGGAAATACGGGGACGATTATGACGGGGGTGGTAAAACCGACAGTTTTCCTCGGTTCGGGGGCTGGTCGGACTTAACCCTAAACTCTCCCAATCTTCCCCGTCACTTTCCCGATAATTTCAATTTGCTCTAGGTCCAAACCGGTTATTTTTTGAGTCTCATAGGCAGGATTGATGCTGATCAACCGCAAGGCCCCTTCCGATTTGAGCGGTTGGAGTTGCTTGACCAGGATGTCGTCTCCGTACCTCAAAACATAGGTCGCCCCTTCATCTACCCTACCATTAAACTTTTCCACCAGGGCTAGGTCGCCCGAGGCTAGGGTTGGCTCCATCGAGTGGCCCTCGACCCGAATCAGCATCAAACCATTTTTCGGGGCGGTGATCCCAGCCAAGTTCAAGAGCGAAGGGGCAAATCCCAACTCCTGGGTCTCGGGATGATCCAGCCCGTATCTCCCTGGTCCGGCGCTGGCCCGAACATCTTCGTAAAAAGTGGCTTGGATAAAAGATTCTTGTTTTGGACCAACGGGACCACTCAAAAACATCTCTCCCTCACCAGAAAGAAGCCATCCTTTATTGATCCTCTTACCAGCCAGAGAAAGCACCACACTTTCAAGCTGTTCAACTTGAAGTGGGTCCAGCCTGTTTAGATTCCCACTTTCCAAATTCCGAACTCTACTAACAGGCCAGCCGAGCTTTGTAGAGAAATCATCTTTCGAGAGCCCAACTAGAAGTCGGACTCTTTTTAGGCGGCTGGCAATTTCTGTTTGCTCTTTCATATCAACATGCAGGTGTAAAATTTAGCTTTGCTAGCTAATTGCTAGTTGTAAATGTCTATATATCTGCTAGTTTCTGTCTAGCAAGAATTGTCAGCATACACCCGTTACAAGGATTACAGCAAGATGAACCGAAAAATCGACCTGCCCAGCCTTGGCATCATAGGGATTGCCGAAGTGGCGGCCATCATGGGGGTGCAGGCACAAACTTTGGCGGCACGCATCCGCCGAAAGAGTGGAACGTACCCCTCTGCCCTTCCCAGGAGCCCTGACCACTTTGAAAGCTATCGATTTGACAAGCAGTCGGTGATTGAGTGGCTTCGAGCCAAAGGCTACCCAGAAAGCCGGTATGCCCATTTGCTGGGCTGAGAGGCAAGATGTCCGCCCTGACCGAAGAGACCGCCAAGCGCCTCACCAATGCCCTTGAAGCATTGGTGGATGCTCTGCCGTTGGTGGAGTCTTTGGCCAAGCGCAAGGCGGAGGTGGCGGAGATCAAAAAGGACCAAGCTAGATCCCTGGAGGCAATCCGAAAGGACTTTGCGAAGCCAAAGAACAGGGCGGCGTTGGAGAAGGCGATAGCAGGGCTGCTATCAAGACAGCCAAAACCGGGGCGGAGCCGACCTAGGCAGACCAGCCAACCGCAAAACAGGAATCAAGAATGAAGTCTAAAAAAGCCCCTATTGTGCGGCGAACATCACCAGGGGCCAGAACTCAATAAGCCATTGAGCGAGACAAAGATGAATAACCGCAAAATGTTCAGTCAATCCAAAAAACCAACCCTGGTCCTGGTCGGCATCTGGCGCAAGGGCGACCGGTCCTTTTGCGGCAAAGTGGAACCCAGGAGGGAGGCATGAGCCTACAACGGCTCCCCCCTCACTCCTGGCCCCCTGGACGAGTACTTTTCACCCAGATGAAACAAGTCCTGTCCAACGGCTGTTTGGCCGACCTGGACCGGGAGTTCCGACCGGTGGTCGGAGAGGTCCGGCGGGGAATTTATCCCTGTGGCCGATGAGGTCCCTTTCTACATGGGCTCTGTCCAGTAGGCGGGAAAGCCAGACCAAGGAGGGTCTGGCCTTTCCAGAGGCTCAGGAAGCAGTCCGTCCTGGGCCTCTGGAAGGGTAACGAACGCAGAACAAACAATTTTAACAATCAAAACAACATGGCAAAGGAAACATGGTTTCGGCTCTATGTAGAGTGGGCTTTTGACCCGAAGATTCAGTCCTTGGATTTTGAGACCCAGAGGCACCATCTGATGGTGCTTTGTTTGAAAAAAAATGGGGATTTGGAAAAATTTTCAGGAAAAACT